>Ga0209361_1000118_pt1 | contig 89130 bp, 63 predicted proteins | sample SaaInlV_200m_DNA_3_FD_184657 | JGI IMG/M metagenome (GOLD analysis project Ga0209361, IMG submission 184657) | Marine microbial communities from expanding oxygen minimum zones in the Saanich Inlet - SI037_S4LV_200m_DNA (SPAdes) (version 2) | ecosystem: Environmental > Aquatic > Marine >... | reverse complement strand
ATCTCAAGAAACAACCACCTGTGGCGCCAACAACCATGGCTAGGCCTCAGGTTACCACGCCAGTAGCTCAGCCAATTACCCCTATAACTCCAGCAGCTCCTGATCCTAGACCCCAGCCTACTCCTCCCCAATCTCCAATGATGGATCGCGTCAAAGAAAAAGGGATTAATCCGCCAAAAATTTAAGAAGTGTTTCCTTCTAGTAGGAGTTCTGTTACAATACGATACTTATGGTCAGCCCAACAGCATACTTTAAAGAAGTCGTTCGTGAACTAAAAAAAGTAACCTGGCCTTCCAGAAAGCAAACGATTAACAAAACAACACTGGTGATTGCGATTAGCATCTTACTCGCAATCTACTTAGGAGGATTAGATTTTATTTTTCAAAAGTTAGCTGAGGCGTTAATTAAATAACAAACAATAATTATGACAGACAACGATCAAATACAACCAGAAGTTACCGATGCAGAGGTCCAAGAGGAAACTCAAGCAGAGGCTCCTGAAGTTCAAGAAGTTAAAGTTGCCAACCCTAATATTCTCACCATCTCCGATGTCGAGAATAAAAAAGCTCGTTGGTATGTAGTTCACACCTACTCTGGCCATGAGAATAAAGTTGCTGAAACTCTTAAACAAAGAGCAGACACCCTCAACTTAACCCATCAGATCCTCAAGGTTTTAATTCCTACTCAAGAAAAAATTCAAATCAAACGTGGCCAACGTAAAACTATTCGCGAAAAAATCTTTCCTGGATACATGTTGGTTTTCATTGAGCTGAGCGATCAAGCTTGGTTAGCAGTCCGCACCACTCAAGGCGTAACTGGTTTTGTCGGAATTGGCAACAAACCTACTCCTCTACCAAAACATGAGGTGGAAACTATTCAAAAATATATTACTCAAGGTGCTCTCCAATACAAAGCTGAGTTTGTTGAAGGTGAAGCTATTAAGATTACTGATGGTCCATTCAATGAATTCTTAGGTACTGTCCAATCAATTGATGAAGAAAAGGGTAAAGTTGAAGTACTGGTCAGCATTTTTGGACGAGAGACACCAGTAGAGCTTGACTTCTTACAAGTACAAAAAGTCTGATATAATTCGAGGTCCTTATGGCAAAACAAAAAAAAGTAAAAAAAGTTCTTAAGTTAAATTTACCAGCCGGAAGTGCTACTCCAGCCCCTCCAGTCGGTCCTATTCTAGGCCAAGCTGGTATCAATATGATGGACTTTATCAAACAGTACAATGATCGTACTCAAGATAAACGTGGTCAGATTATTCCTGCCGAGCTAACAGTCTACCAAGACAGCAGCTTTACCTTTGTCCTAAAATTACCTCCAGTCTCAGCCATGATTAAACAAGTTTTAAAACTTAAATCTGGCTCACAAAAACCAAGTGTTGATATTGTCGGCAAGTTAACTCAGGACCAAGTCAGAGAAATTGCTGAAAAAAAACTCCCAGATCTTAATACAAAAGATATCGATGCGGCGATGAAAATAGTTGCTGGATCAGCAAGAAGCATGGGTGTTGAAGTTGTTTAATTAAATTCACAAGGAACAATATGGGACAAAAAAAGAATGTTGACATGTCAATGGATGAAACCGAAGTTAAGGTTGTAGAAGCTGCAACTGAAAACGTAACCGAAGATGGTGCTGAAAAGAAACCAGCTAAGAAAACTACTCTTAAAAAGAAAATCCGCAGTCAAAAATACCAAGCCGTCCGTTCTCAAGTTAATAAAACTCGTCTCTACGATCCTTTATCGGCTGTAGATCTAGTCAAAAAACTTTCCTACTCTAGTTTTGATGGAACCATAGTCGCTCACTTAGTTTTGGGTGATAAATTTCAAGGAGAACGAGTCGATATTCAGTTCCCTCACTCCACTGGCAAAAACATCACTGTCGCCATCGCCGATGAAAAGGTGCTAGCTAAAGTCAAAGATGGAAAAATTGATTTCGATATTCTCTTAGCTACTCCAAACATGATGCCTCAGTTAGCTAAATTAGCTAAAATTTTAGGACCTAAAGGCTTAATGCCAAATCCTAAGCAAGGAACTTTAACTGATAAACCCAAAGATAAGAAAAAAGAGCTTGAATCTGGAAAGATCACTATTCGCTCTGAACGCAAAGCTCCACTGATGCACATTATGATTGGCAACACTAAGATGGAAACTAAAGAGTTAGTCGAAAACCTTCAGACACTGATAACTACTCTAAAAGATAAAATCGTTAGAATTAGCTTGGCTGCAACCATGAGCCCCGGCATCAAAGTGGCTGTAGAAAAGTAAATTTTTTACTTCTTTTTAGGCTTCCAAATTTTTAGTCCTGGAATATTTTTAAAATGCTTGGCGTTGAGTGTTGCTAACCTAGCATTGTGTTCAATTGCAGTGGCGGCAATAAGGGCATCATTTCCATGAGAATAACTCTTTCTTTCTATCTCTCCTGCAATTTTAGCTATTCTTGAATCTAAAGAGATTATCTGGACATCCTGAAAAAGTTTTTCTGCTACTATTTGCACTTGAGGATCATTCATTGATCTTCCTACCCAATACTCAAAAACCACAATTGAAGAAGTTAGAATTTCTAATTTATTATCCTGAGCATGTAAGAGTATCTGTTCATAAACTCCCCCTCCAGTCCGATTAAACTCTATTAAAATGGAGGTATCAAGCATCACCTTTACCATTGAGGAAACCTCTTAATTCTAGAGTTGCTTCTTACCTGCTCAATTTCTCTTATATCTTCATTAGTCAAAGTAGGCATTAGTTTTTTTAATTCAACTAACCTCTTCCCCCAATCAACTTGCTTTTTCTCCAAAGGCACAATCTTAGCTATCTCTTTGCCGTTTCTAGTCAGAATAGTCTCTACTCCTTGATAATAAGCAGCGTCAATAATCTCAAATATCTGTGCTCTAGCAGTAGTAACAGTCATGATTTGTGTTTCTTTATTCTTATTTTTCATAGGATAATATCCAATCCCTACCAAAAGCGTAGCAAAAACTATTTTGGTAACAATGTGTACGTATTGTACATATTATCATCTAAAAAAACAAATGCTATAGTTAATGAATATGATCGCATCAGAGTTAAGTCCAGCAGAACAAACCCCAGAATTAAATCCTCAACAGCCTTTAGTTCCATCACCCCATCAAACTCAAAAATGGCCGTTCATCACTCTATCAGCACTTCTAGTAGTCGCTACTAGTGCTGCCGCCTATTTTTACTTTTTTCCTCGACAGATAACTCAGACAAACACTGTTCTTGCCACTCCCACTCCTACCCCAGTCGCTTTTGTTACTCCGACCCCAGCTGCAACTCCTAATTCAACTACTAGTTGGGAAACATACCTAAGCGAAACTAAAAATTACTTAATTAAATACCCTCCCACTTGGAATATTGACACTTCTAAAGCTGAATTAGACTTAGATGCAAGACTAACAATCTTCAAAAATGAATATAAAATTACTATCTTATGGCCATCAGCTTTTGGTCCAGGAATTTGTGTCTTTGATGACCAGGATAGAACTAATGCTCCAGACATGGCAAGCTATTGTGAGGGAAAATATAAACAATTTCTAAGTAACAATGATCAAGAAACACATCGAAGATTAGTGAGCCCAAATAAGTATCTTGAGTGGCCAGTTTATACTCTATATAACGAACATTTCACAACAGCCCCACCTATAAAATATCAAGCTCCTGTTAATTATGATCCAGAACAAATTGAAATCATGGATCAAATCATTTCAACATATCAAGTTAATGAACAAACATCACCAAGCGTTGATGCTACTAACTGGCAGACTTATACTGACCAATATTTTAATTACCAAATTAAATATGATGATGGGTGGAAACTAAGAAAGACCTATGGACCAGATGTAGATAAACTGGCTCCAACCGATATCGTTAGTGGAGTTGACCTTCATTTCTATGAAGGAGACTATTTCCATGCCAATGTAGGCATCAATCTTTTAGAGTCTAAAGGAGAAAAGGATATTAATAACTGGATCACTAAATACGACCTCAACTATCCTAAAGAAGCAGCTGTTAAACAGGTTTCGTTCAATGGTGTAGATGCTAACGAATATACCTATCAAACTGGTAATTCTAGAGTCAGCAAAGTCCTTTACTTTATCAAAAATGACTATGCTTACAAGATCTGGTTTTGGGGAGACAATCAAGACTACTTCAATAAGACCAAATCATTGGTAGAAACATTTTTAGCAGAATAACTCTACTTCTTCTGCTCTATTTCAGCTAAAAGTTTCTCTATAAACATGGTTGTAGTCATCACTTCTTGCTTGCCACCGTCTCTAGATCTAACTGCCACTGATTCTGATTCAATTTCTTTATCACCCACCACTGCCATATATGGAACTTGAGCTACTTGAGCATCACGGATCTTGGCAGATAGAGTTTCACTGCGATCATCAAGCTCTACTCGAATACCCTTAGCCAGCAACTCTTTTTCAACTTTTTGAGCATATTGGTGATGGTCTTGGGAAATTGGCAATAACTTGACCTGGACTGGTGACAACCAAACTGGAAATTTACCTCCAAAGTGCTCGATCAAGATCGAGACATAGCGTTCGATCGAACCCATGATGGCGGCATGCAGCATCACGATCCGTTCTTTTTCGCCGGCTTCATTGACACAAGTTAAATCAAAGCTATCAGGCATGTTCATATCTAGCTGGATAGTAGCTACTTGCCACTCTCTACCTAAAGAATCTTCAGCCATGAAATCAAGCTTAGGACCATAGAAAGCTGCCTCCCCCTCGACCTCTTGAACATCCTGACCTCTGGACTTAGCTAATTGTCGGAGCTGCTCTTCGGCATACTCCCAATCTTCTCTTTTACCCAAATATTTATCCATCTGATCTGGATCTGAAAGGGATAATCTGACCCAGAGTTTAAAACCAACGGCGCTGTAAAACTCATTAATAATATCCCAAATCTTACCCATTTCTTCAGCTGCTTGGTTCTTACGGCAAAACACATGTGCGTCATCCTGAGTGATAGACCTCACTCTAGATAATCCAGATAGCTCGCCTGTTTGTTCATCTCGATAAACCATGGTGGTATTGGCATAGCGTTGAGGTAATTCACGATAACTATGAGGTTTACGAGCGTAGATCTGAGTGTGATGTGGACAGTTCATCGGCTTCATTGCAAACTCATGACCCTCGCGTGTCTTAATCAAGAACAACTCATCTTTAAATTTATCCCAATGACCGCTGGTTTCATAAAGTTCTTTTTTGGTGATATGTGGGATCTCAACTCGCTCATAGCCTTTAGCCTTGCGTAGCTCCCAGACGAAATCATCTAAGATATGACGCACTAACGCTCCTTTTGGTGTCCAGAGAGGTAAGCCTGGACCAACTAATTCTGAGAAGGTAAATAAATCCATTTTGGGGCCTAGGATTTTGTGATCTCGCTTTTTAGCCTCTTCCAATAGATTGAGATACTTGCGCAGTTCTTTGGGAGTTGGAAATGCCACTCCATAAATGCGAGTCAGCATTTTATTTTTTTCATCACCATGCCAGTAGGCTCCAGCCACAGAAAGTAGCTTGAAGGCTTTGACCTGACCAGTCGAGACTACGTGAGGACCAGCACAGAGATCTACCATCGCTCGCTCTGATCCTGGCTCACCACTCCAGTAAACAGTCACCAGCTCGTCTTTGGACTCGATAATATCGACCCACTCTTCTTTGTAGGGATTGCCTGCAAATAATTCTTTAGCCTCGGCCACGGAAATTTCTTTTTCTATCATCAGCAGATCTAAATCGATAATCTCTTGCATTCTAGCCTCAATCTTGGGGAAATCTTCTGCCGAAATTTTGACATCATTAGCATCAAAATCGCAGTAAAAACCATCGTCGGTGGCTGGACCCATCGCTAAATGGATGCTGGGATAGAGCTCTTTGACTGCCTGGTGTAGGACGTGCTCAGCAGTGTGACGCAGCTTCCAGAGATTGGATTTATCTGCTTTTAATTTTTCTTGTTTGTTTGACATGTGTTTGACTTTCTTTTTGCTAATATGAATTGTACCTCAACAGCTTTGCATTTTGCAGACCTGCTGATTTTTCTTCGTTAACACTTGAAAAAACAGGGTCTGCAATAAAAAAACCCCCGTCGAGGCGGGGGTTATAAATTCACATCACGACCACCCTGCCCCTAGGGGTTGGTAGTGGTGGTGGTAATTAGATTTAAGAACTTTTTCATCTGTTTAACAATTTTATAATATCACACTAATTTAGTCTTCATCTAATTCATTTAAAACTCTACTCAATGCTGAAGTAATCGACATAATATCAGTTTCAGCGTTTAAGTCACTACCTTGATCACCAGCTGCTTCCAAGGCAGATAGTATTTGAGCCTTTAGCCAAATGTCTTCCTTTACCTTACTCCACCACTCTTTTACGTGTTCTGCTTCTAAAGATCCATCTAAAGCACGCCCTTGAATGTGAGCAGGAACTTCTTCTTTAATTAACTCAGCAACAGATTGAGACATAAACCACTTTCTTCTAAATATTACTTACTATATCAAAACAATATATATTCATTAAATACAAAAGTCAAATTTTGATTCGTTCATAGTCGTCCAGTAAATATTGGTCAAAATCTGACCTGCTGTCTTATTCTTCTTAAATTTTTTAATCAAGCAAATTAGGGCTCTTTTCATATATGACAACTATACACATTTTTAACTCGCTTGACAAAATCACTTATTTTTCTTATCCTGTACATATATGTGCCGTTCTAGAAATACCTATAAACAAAAAATTCTACTTGAACAAGACAAGCGCATCTTCAGTTCTAGTGATTTAGCAGTTCTCTGGGAAATTGAGAATAAAAATACCCTCTGGACTACTCTTAAAAGATACACTCAACATCAAGTTCTCTATCGTTTACAAAAAGGTCTCTACTCTACCCTACCCATTGCTAAGCTAAACCCTTATGAAGTCGGCTGTGCCATGTCTGGCCCTAGTGCCTATATTAGTGCTGAGACAGTCCTTCAGAATGAAGGCATCATCATGCAAAATATTAGTAAAGTTACTCTTTTTGGAGCTAAGCAAAAGGAATTTTCTATCGGTAAAACCAACTATTTGTGCCGCTACCTCAATCCCAATTATCTACTTAATAGAACTGATATTATCGAGAAGAAAACTTACACTATTGCTACTCCAGCCAGAGCCGTAGCCGATATATTACATCTAAACCCTAATTACTACTTTGATAATCAGCTAGCAATTAAAAAACTTAATATTATACAAATACAGCAGAAAGTTGGCTATAAACAATGATGATTACTCCCAGACCACAAGATGCTAAACACAAGAATCAACTTTTAAAATTACTGAGAGCTATTCTCAAAAATAACTTACTTGCTAGTAATCTACAGTTCAAAGGTGGTACTTACGCAGCACTTCGTGGAGTCCTAGATCGTTTTTCAGTTGATTTAGATTTTGATTTACCAAATAAAACTAAAAAAGATGAGATTAGACAAAAATGTTACCAAATTTTTGATCAGCTGAATCTAGAAATTAAAGATCAAAGTCCAGGTCATCTACAGTTTTTCTTAAGGTACAAAGCCAAACCTAACGAGCGGAATACTCTCAAGTTAGAAATTAATGATCAACCTAGTATTCACAACCAGTATGAGAAAGTGCATCTGCGAGAACCCAATATGTACTGCAAAGGACATACCCTCGAGACCATGTTTGCCAATAAGCTGATTGCTGCAACAGCTAGATTTGATAAGAACGGCAAGATTGCGGGTAGAGATTTTTATGATTTACATCAATTTTTCTTGCAAGGACTAGAGCTGAATAAAGCAGTCGTGGAAGACAAAACTGGGATAGACTTAGCCAGTTATCTAGAAAAATTAAAAGCTTTCATCGATCAAAAATTAACTAAAAAATCACTCAACCAAGACTTAAATTCACTCTTACCTCCAGAAAAAATGCTAGAAATATTGCCAGTCTTAAAACCAGAGTTGTTGGTTTTTATCCAAGATGAAATTAAGAGGCAAAACTAGCTTCTCTTCTCTACGTCAATAATTCTCTTTACCACCGCTACCGAGTTCTTAACTATCTCTGGTAGAAACTTGTCAAAGTCTTGAGGCGCGACGCCATTTGCTTGATCAGAAATAGTCCGCACCACCACAAACGGGAGTTGATTCACCACACACACCTGACCCACTGCTGCTCCTTCCATCTCGACTGCATCTCCAACTAACTCTTCCCTCAGATAATTAAACTCTGGCCGATGACTCTCGCTGATAAATTGATCACCACTTAAGATTCTCCCCAAGTGTAATTTATTTTTTTCTAATTTAGCTTGCATTGCTCTTATTACCAACTCCTTATCGCAAACAAATTCTTTATAACTTGACCCAGGCACCTGTCCTCTTCCATAGCCAAAAGCTCGTGCATCCATATCGTGTTGAATGGTGTCTTTAGCCACTACCACATCACCAATTTTGTAATCTGGATTTAAGCCTCCAGCCACACCAGTAAAAATTACTGATTCTGGTTGATAAGCGTCAATTAAGTGCTGAGTGATCATGGCTGCAAAAACTTTTCCTACTCCAGACTGAACCAACACCACCTCTCTACCCCACAGCTTTCCCAAATAAAATGTAAATTCATGCCACTGGTCTTCACCCCTCAACTCCAGATGAGATTTGAAAACCTCTATCTCTTCATCCATAGCACCGATAATTGCGATTGGTTGAGTCATATTTCTCGATTATATGCTATACTACGTCCTTATTCCAAAGACAGCGTGCGTTCAAAATAAGACGCGCCGAGGAGATCAGACAAATTTTTCTGTATTTTCCCCGCTCTCTTTGGTCAAGAATTAACTAAAAAGGATTCTAATGCCAAATCAACATAATCAAGATCAACTCAAAATGCTCAAAGAGAAGCTTAGCCGTGCTAAGTCTTTTGCGATCGTTAACTACGATGGCACCTCTGCCGCAGATCAAGTCAAACTCCGCTCAGCTCTTAAAGATGCTGGCGCTGAGTTCGTCGTCGCCAAGAATACTTTGGTTGGATTAGCCGTAGAAAATAAAGAATTCGCCGAGTCATTAAACGGGATGAATGCTATTGTCCTCTCTTATGAAGATGAGATTTCTGGTTTCAAACAAGTAGTCAACTTCCATGAAGAAGAAAAGAAATTAGAAATCAAACAAGGTGGCATGGATGACAAAGTGCTGAGTATTGAAGAAGTCTTTGAGTTGAGCAAATTGCCATCTAAAGATCAATTGATTGCTACACTTATCGCTCGCATTCAAGGACCCGCTTCTGGATTGGTTAACGTCCTTAAAGCATCACAAAAGAGTTTGGTATACGTATTAAAAGCTATTAGTGAAAAAAACTAATTAGTAAATTATAAGGAGGTCATTTATGGCAGAAGAAAAGAAAGAAAGCTTAGAGCTTTCAAAAAAAGTCCAAAAAATTGTAGACTCCGTCAAGGAATTATCCTTAATGGATGTCTCAGAGCTAGTCAAAGCTCTTGAGGACGAATTTGGTGTCAGCGCTGCTGCTCCAATGATGGCTGCTGCTCCAGCTGCTGCTGCAGAAGCTGTCGAAGAGCAATCTGAATTTGACGTCATCCTCAAGGATGGTGGTTCAAACAAGATTGGTGCTATTAAAGCAGTTCGAGTTCTTAAACCAGATTTAGGTTTAAGTGACGCCAAGAAGTTTGTCGAGTCCGCTCCTCAGACCGTTCTTGAGAACGCTGGTAAAGACGCTGCTAACGAGGCCAAAAAAGCTCTCGAAGAAGCAGGTTGTGTGGTCGAGCTTAAATAAGCCACCCACATTTCAAGCCGAAATTAAAAACCCCGTCATAATTAAAAAAGACGGGGTTTTTTGTATTGTTAGATAAAAAAATACCACAAATATCTTCATAGTCATTCCCCCACACCATCATCCCAAACCCCTATGGTCAAATTGGCCTATTTCTGGACAACTTTTGGGTGATTTTTGACCTTTTTTTGGCCTCTTTTTGACACCCCCATCTGGAAAAGTAAGGAGTAAGGAGCGACTTTATCTTTAGCTTAGTGATCCTTGGGAATGATATCTTTTAGATATCTTTTTCAAGGGTCATGTGAGTGCCTGAAAAACATTAGCAACTACCTACATAATAAACCCAAAAACAATGCCCTTCTCCACTCACCTCTAGTTTCTCCCACACTTTTCCACATTAAAAATATTACAGGATTCACTTAAAAAAGTTATCGGATAGACTATGTGGATAACTACTTTTAGCATTTTCGGGTCTTTCTACCAGATATAATTAGTGCTTGACCTAGTTTGTGTTTGTTGTTACTTTTAATAATAAGTGAGTGCGATTTTGATGTAGTGAGTCCGCCCAGGCATAAGACTCTTAAAGACCACAAAACAGCTACTTTCTTCACCGGACAATATCAACTCAGCAAGAAAGGCGAGCGATGAACAATACACAAGACACCATCATCAAAAGTGATCAAAAGAAAACTGGCAGAGCAACAGATGCCGCTAGTATGGATATCAACAATCTTCCCGATCTCTTAACAGTCCGTGAGGTGGCAGATTTACTCAGAGTCTCTCCTCTAACCATCAAGAGATGGGGTAAAAGAGGCAAGCTACCTGCCATCAGAATCAACTCTCGTGGTGACAGACGCTACAAAAAAGAAGCGGTCATGTGGTTACTAGGCATGAGCCCTGATGACCAGCCAGCAGAATAGATCAAAAGAGCAAGTAATATATCTAAAAGTAAATTAATAGCTGAATATTTCTTTAATCACTAAACCTAAAAAGCTGATTATCCGCAGTTGTCTTTTTAGTCGCCACGGCTCAATTATTAAGCGAAAAAGCCACTCAAGGCCCAATTTTCTAAACCAATAAGGCGCGCGCGGCACTCTCCTTAGCAGATAGTCAAAACTGCCACCGACTGCCATGGCTATAGAAACACCACTTTTAGATAATAAAGACCGATTTCGGTCTATCCACAACTCTTGCGCTGGGGCACCAAATGCTACCAACACTAAATCTGGCTGAAGTTGCTTTATTTTTAGTTTTAATAGTTTATCCTCACTTGGAGTTGGTTGTGAAACATTCTTATATCCAGGAGTCCAGTTAATTTTGGCTCCATCATAAGCAAAGTAATCCTCTGGGCTATATTCTCTGCCTCCAATCACTAAAACATCTAGACCTCGCTGATGAGCCATACCAAGCAAATCTCTAACTACATCTACCCCTGCAATCCGCTCGGAGAGTGGTTTGGCCCGTCCAAAAAGTGCCAGTATTTTTGATGCCCACACCAATCCAATCCCATCGGGAAGTAATAAATCAGCTTGTTGTAAAACTTGCTTAAATTTCTTATTACCTCGAGACTGGACAATTTGTTCTGGGTTAGGGGTATAGACCACACATAGCTCCTGAGGCTCATTTAGCCGCTTTTCAAAGATACTTAGCAATCTACTTCTTCTACTGCTAAAAATGTTTAAATCAAAAAGAAGTTCCCTACCATCAGTCTTTTTCATATATTTAACTCACCAAAACTCATTTATACTACTGATCAAAAACCCAAAAACTTTACTCCTAAAATCATAACATTAACTTCAATTCTAGCCAAATTATCTAATTTCGCTATTTCTTCGGGTCAATAATAAATTACTATTATCATTTTTACAGATGAACATAATTCGTCACCCCATTAAAACCCAAAACCCATCTTTTGTGAGAAATTTTTCCAAAATGAAATAAGTCTTTTTTGTTTATTCTGCACACAATTTGACTTGAGTAAATCATAAATTATACTACCAACTTTATTCTTACTACGCTTCCGGTCGGATTGTAGTGTTTTAATCACACCCATGTCATTAAAACTTAATTTCAGATTCAAGAAAAAACCAAGTCTAAAACAAAAAAGTAGATTTGTTGACAAGCTAATGGACTGGGGAAATCTAGTGTTTGTAGGAAGTTTTTTGTTTCAGCTCATTAGTCAAAAATCTCTTAACTATCTAGGAGCAACTGGCTTTGTTATTTGGATGTTTACTATGGCTATTGGGTTCTTTTTATTATAAAATAATTTACATTAAGGATAAATATTTATGCTAGATAGCATCGTCAACATGAATGGCGCTTTACTTCAATTAATTTTAGGTGGAATTGGTGCTGTAATTCTAACTGCCTTTGCATTTAGAAAATAACTCCATGACCTTCACCTCCCTTCGCCGACAATATCCCCGCTTTATTTACGATTCGTATCAAACTGAGCTCACTGAAGTTGGTCTTAAAATCACCCACCACTTCATAGTTGAACCAGAAATCGAGTTTCACCCCACAGTTACCATCGAGGGCGTTACGCAAAAACAATGGGAAGCTATCCCTCAAGAGCTGCGTGACAGCTGGGTCTTTCATCTCGGCTTAGCTGAAATCCCTAGCTACTGGAAAGCCACCGCCTCTCCAGAAATAGTCATCAAAGCCGGCTATCTAAACCCTGATCAAATAGCCTGGTGGCACAACCTACTCATGAAGGGTATGGGTGAGTATTTTTACATCAATCAAATAGACTTTACCCAAGATAACTTTGTCAGCTGGAGTGTGACTACTCCAGAATCATCACTCCCCACGACTCTAGCTTACCCTTCCACCACCTCAGACTACCTCATTCCTGTTGGTGGCGGCAAAGACTCGACACTAACTTTGTGTTTGTTTGATCAAAACCAACTTGATTATGATGCTTTCTTACTCAACCCCACTCCAGCCATGGAGCAGATTTCTCAAATCTCCCATCCTCAACGAGCCATCATTGCTCGCCGCATCATTGACCCACAGCTACTAGAGCTCAATAAAAAAGGCTATCTTAATGGTCACACGCCTTTCTCTGCCTACCTCGGGTTTTTGAGTCGTTTTGCCGGTTTTATCTTTGGCAACCAAAGCATCGCCATCTCCAACGAACGCAGCTCTAACGAAGGCAATGTCCTCTTCCATCAACACACCATCAATCATCAATACTCCAAAACTTATGAGTTTGAGCAGGGTTTTGACCAATACTTGAAAAAAAACCAGTTGATCTCCCCGCAACAAACAGCACCTGCTTATTTCTCACTCTTACGCCCCCTCTATGAGCTCCAGATTAGTCAGCTCTTTATGAACTGCCCTCAATTTGACCAGTACGCGACTTCTTTTAGAAGTTGTAATAAAGGCCAAAAGACTAACTCTTGGTGTGGCAAATGTTCCAAATGTTTATTTGCTTTTATTACCTTTTATCCATTTTTAACTACAGAAAAAATAACTCAAATTTTTGGCCAAAATCTTTTCGAAAACGCCGACTTACTCGATGAAGCTTTAGCCTTACTAGGTAAAACAGAAACTAAGCCTTTTGACTGTGTAGGTACTCACGAAGAAAGCACGGCTGCTTTTTTCCTGTGTATTGAAAAACATCAGAATGAAGGCACCAAACTACCCACCCTACTTCAGTTGGTCTGGGATCAAGTCTTAAGCAAACAACATAGTTTGGAAGAACGAGCAGACAACATTCTTCATAGTTGGGATCAAAATCATCAATTACCTGGTAGAATAAGAGAATTGATTAAAAATGCAATCAAAAATCTTAAAAAAAATAACTGATTACCAAATTATTATATTTGGTTTAGGAAGCGAAGGTCTTTCTACTTATCGTTTTCTTCGTTCTCGCCTCCCCAATAGTAATTTTATTATAATTGATGAGAGACCTCTGGCTGAACTAAACCAACTCTGGACTGAGCTAATAACAGAAAACTCTAAAACTCAATTTACTACTTCTCTAACTGAGATCCCTCAAGATGAGCTCCGCCATAGCTTGCTCTTTAAAACTCCAGGTATCCCCATCTCTCACCCCATTGTCCAGAAAATAATTGATGCTGGCTCTGAGGTTAGCTCCAATACCCAACTATTCTTTGATCTAGTCACAGAACATAATTCAGCTGGTGACAAACCTCAAATCACCATCATTGGTGTCACCGGAACCAAAGGTAAAAGCACCTGCGCCTCCCTCATTCATCATGTCTTAGAAAAAAATAAACTAGATTCATATCTAGGTGGCAATATTGGCCGACCAGCTCTTGATGCTTGGATGAAATGGGACGGAAACAAGAAACAAACACCAGCCCTGTTTGTATTAGAATTATCTTGCCACCAACTAGCAGAGCTTAAAAGTAGCCCTCATATTGCTGTAGTTCAAGATATCGTTTCCGAACACCTTGATTATTACGATGATTTTGAACAATATTATCAATCTAAGACTCAGATCGCCCGCTTTCAAAGCAAAAAGGATTTAATTATTTTTAATAAAGAATCAAAAACAGCTAGTCAGCTAGCTTTACTTAGCAAAGGCAAGAAAATCTCCTTCTCATTAAAAGATAAAAAGTTAATGGAGATTGCAAAGGTTACCCCACTCATGGGTGAGCATAATCTCTACAACGTCATCCCCGCCATCATCGTTGCCCAAAAATTCAAACTAACTAATAGTCAGATCAAAAAAGCAGTTAAAACTTTCAAGCCACTCCCCCACCGGCTTGAATTTGTGGCAGAAATTAATGGCGTTAAATACTATGATGACTCAATCGCGACTGTACCAGAGGCCACCATCGCTGCCCTGAAAACTTTTCCAGATAAAAAAATCATCCTGATCGCGGGTGGCTATGAGCGCCAGCAAGATTACAAAGCTTTAGCAGCAGAAATTATAAAATGTAATGTTAAATCACTATCGCTTCTACCTCCAACTGGGCAGCGACTTTTACTAGAAATAGAACAGTTTAATCCTTGCAATCAACTTCGGGCTTCGATCGAATCTTTTTTTGGGATGGATGAAGCAGTTCACTACGCTGTTAAAAAAGCTCAACCAGGAGATGTAGTTCTTCTTTCACCTGGTGCAGCTAGCTTCAATAACTTCACAGATTACATCGATAGAGGTAATCAGTTTAAAAAAGCAGTTAAGAGCTTAACCCAAAATAATTAACACTAACCCCACAAACATTAATACAATTCCTAAAATTTTGTTTTTTGATAACTTTTCTTTAAAAAATATCTTACCAGCAATAGAACTAAAAACTATATTAACTCTCTTAATAGAAATCACGTAGGGAGTGAATCCTTGAGATAAAGCCATAAACATAGCCATGTTTGATAAGCCTACTCCAATGCCCAATGAGCTTAAACTTAATAAGTTATTGCGAATTGATTTCATAACTGGCAGAAGCTTAAACTTGGCTCTCCCAGCGACAATTATAAATAGCACCAATGAGCTCGAAGACGCGCCTATAAAAGCAGTAAATAGCGGCGATGAGTTCATCACTAAGACCTTTGCTAAATTAGCGCCTACACTCCAGATCAGCGCTACTCCCAACATCGCCATGGCATTTGGATCATGTCTAATCTGCAGCAACGGACCTAAAACTCCTTTACTCAAAGCCTTCTCACCCAATCTCAAAGAATATAGCCCCATTCCCACCACCATTATTCCCACCCAGCCTAGCATTGAGGGAAAAGTTTTTTCAAAAAGAATGGTTATTAAGGCTGTGAAGAAAGGATTAAAGGCTAGCATAGGCACCACCATCGACAAGTCGGCTGATTTAACTGCCCTCATATATAAAATATTTCCTAGTGGGACAGTAATTAACCCTGCTGCCGCTGCCCACCAAAAAATTGGCTTTACCTCTGGTATGCCAACCACCATCAGCATGGGTACTATTACCAACAAACCAAAAAATTGAATCCCGAATGATGCTAGGTATTCATCAGTTTTTTGAGCAGATTTTTTACCCATCACATCGCGAACAGTTTCCAAAGCAGCCGTTAAAAAAGAATAAAAAATCCACATGAAATCTATCTGCTCACTTCCTGATAATCGAAGCTCTGTTTAAAGTCATCTAAATTTTCTAGAGCTGTCTTAATTCCTTCAATCACTACTGTCCCTGGATTTTCCACCACCGCCACCGGCAGCCTCAATTTCTCAGCCAATAAATTATCCAAGCCAACCAGCTGAGCCAGCTCTCCAGACATAAGCATCCCTTTGTCTAGAACATCGACTATTAACTCCGGATAAGTTTGAGCTAATAAAGATTCTAAGAGCTCGCCGTACTGCTGCGCAACTTGGATCACATCGGCTGCTAAATCAATAGTTTTTATCTCTACTTCTTGAGGTACTCTGTTACCACTACCACGCCCCACCGCTGTCATAGTTTGATTGCCAGTATTTAATAATGGCAGCTGATGCTTGAGTTGTTTGATCGATGCTAGGCTTAATTTAATCTGGTATTTGCTTGATATTCTTTTCTGTAAAACTTGATCCAAATAGTCTCCAGCTAGCTCAGAGCTGCGATGATGAACAATGCTCCCTAATGAAATTAGACTTGCCTCTACGACACCTGCTCCCAAATGAAAAATCAAAGTTCCAGATGCATCAGCAATTGGCACCCCTGCTCCAATAGCAGCTGCCAAGGGCTGGGCAATAGTGTAAACCTCACGAGCTCCCAGTTGATACAAAGTTTTTATGACTGCTTGTCGATTAGCTTGAGTACATCCGGCTGGCACACTCACCATAATCACTGGGCTAAAAAGATATCTAAATCCCAAAACTTGCTGTAGCCAAATTCTTAACATTGCCTTGACTGTACTAGCATCAAAAATATTGCCATGTTGGACCGGGTGATGAAGCTTTATTTCAGACCTGACTCGACCCTTCATCTCGGCCGCATCTTGACCAATAGCAACCACTTTTTTTGTTTGAATATTGGTTGCAATGACTGTCGGCTGATCAATCACCATTCCTTTTCCCTGACACCAAATACGAGTTCGACTTGTTCCTAGGTCGATCCCAATTAAAGGTGTGGTTTGAGGTAAAAATTTCCAGCTCATTATCACAGAATTATAACCCAAACATCAGGTCGAGTGCGGTATAATATGACTATGAAGCTGAGGCTTAGTCTAGATCCATCAAAATTAAGAGTTTTATACACCGGCTTATCGGCCATATTTATTCTAGCAGGTGCTTACTTTGCCATTGGTTATGCTCGGGGTAGCTACCGGCTAACTCAAGATGGATTTGTAGAAGAAAGTGGCTTACTTAGCGCCAACTCTTCCCCTACTGGAGCTCAAGTACTGATCGACGATAAATTAATTACTGCTACTGATGACACTATTTATCTAGACCCAGGCACATATCAAATCAAGATTACTAAAGACGGCTATACCCCTTGGGAAAAAACCATTTCTATCGAGAAAGAGTTGGTCGCTCAAACTAACGCCCTGCTCTTCCCCAGCGCTCCCAGCCTGACTCCACTCACTTTCACTGGTGCAGCTAATGTTTCTCCATCACCCAATGGTCAAAATATCATCTACTACACTGATTCCGCCTCAACAAAATCTAAAAATGGCCTCTACGTCTTAGAGCTTAGTGGTAACTTCCTCCCACTTCAAAAAAACTCACAGCACATCGCAGAGGATGTCCCCAGTTGGAACTTAAAAGAGGCGAGTTTCATTTGGTCACCCGATAACTCTCAAGTTTTAGTTTCTGCAAACGGTCATAACGTCCTACTTTCAGTAGATAGAGAGCAACAGCTAAATGCTTTAGCTGATGTTGGCATTAGAAGAAAACAAATTCTCAGCCAATGGGAAGAAGAAATGTACTTAATAGAGAGACAATTTTTAGCTAAATTTCCTGAAGAAATTATCCAGTATGCCACTCAATCAGCCAAGAATGTTTATATTTCCCCAGATAAGAAAAAACTACTTTATACTGCCAGGGAGCAGTATTCTTTGCCAGATGACATCATTCCTCCTATTCCGGCCACCAACACTCAACCAGAAGAAAGAACTCTTCAAGCTGACGGAGTCTACGTCTACGACAGTGAAGAAGACAAAAACTTCCGAGTAGGCACCAAAGATAATTCAGAAGATGCGGCATCTAAACCTCAGAAGCAACTTTTAGCAACTGATCTCTTTAATCAGACACCACTTAATCTCAATTCATCGCCAAGTGCTTTTGTTAGACTTCAAGCCACCACTTCTGCTCAGACAGCCAAGACTTTTCAAGATTATCAGGTGTCTCTTTACACTAATTCTTTTCAATGGCTACCAGACTCAAATCATCTGATTAATTCTTCAACCGATACCATCAAAATTATGGAGTACGACAGCACCAATAACACTACTATTTACTCCGGACAGTTCGCTGAAGACTTCACTTACCCTTGGCCAGATGGCAGTAAACTCATGATTTTGACCGCCTTTAGCCCCAACTCACCCACCAATCTTTACGCGGTGGAGTTGAAAAGGTAGTAGTCAGCTCCAAACAAGCCCAACGTCTCACATCAAAACTGGATTTTCGCTATCATTCTCCAGACCCCTGTAGTCAAAACGGCGCCGTTTTAGCACTTTTTTGGTATACTCTTGACCCTTTTTTGACCTCTTTTTGACACCCCCACCCAGAACCATTGATAATGATTTGGGAATCCTTGATTAAAGCGGGATTTTTTGTTCTTAATTACCGTGAAACTCTGAGGTTGGGCCTTTTTCTAACTCCCAATAAACCTGACCTTCAGCTGGTTCGACAATTTCAACCAATCCCTTTTCTACATACTTATCTAACAAGGACTTCCCAGAAAATCGAACTAATCCTAAGGGAACAACTTTGACTGGGGCTTGCTGATAAGTGTAGTAGTACACCTCAGCAAATGAGGGCAAGTAAGTAAAAATTGGCGCTTCTTCACTAGGTGCTTGCTCAGCCTCAAAGGCAGCTCCCAATTCTTCTCTCATGCTGCGTGGGAAGCGATCAAAGATGCGATAATCTGTCTTCACATAGAAGACTAATAACAATGCCGCCAAAGCATAAAGAAGCTCTTTTTTGAGCGCACTCAAACCCCAAGCGGTTATTAAGATAATTGGCACGCTCGTAAAGACTAAGTAGCGATAGAAAAAGACTGGGGTCAAAAATGACATTAGCGTCGGAATCAAGACTGGCACCACCAGCCAGCTCCACAGGAAAATATATGGTCGGGGCAACTGACGTTTGCTTTTGAAAAACACTAAAACTGGACTGATCAATAAAGCCGCAAACATGACTTTTGAGAGCATTGTCTGCCAAGGAGTCACGATATCACCGGCGGTAATTCTCATGAAGTACTCAGCATGAGTGCGACTGTTCATCCCCCCGATCCAGTAATCACCGGCCACAGTTTTGACTTGTGCAAACAAAGTTGGAATCCAAGGTAATTGGGCCAAGAAAATAAATAAGTAACTCATAAATACCTGTTTGAATTGACGACGATCCACTAATAACCAATAAACTCCATGTGAAGCCAAGATAAACCACATGTAATAGTGAGTGTAGACGCCAAAGCCACCTAAGATAGCATAAATGATCCAAAATTTAATTGTCTCTGCAGTCGGTTTCTTTCTATTTTTAGACAAGGACACCGCTTTCCAGAAACAGAAGGTGCTCAACACTGACATGAGGGTTAAGAATGCATAAGAGCGAGCTTCAAAAGCATAGATAAACAGGATAGGACTAAAGGCAACTAGGACCGTACTCACCCAAGCCACGGTTTTATTAGCAATTTTCTTGGCAAAAAAGTAAACTGGGATTAAAGTTAAGATGAAGAAGATGGTCGATAGAATTCTGATCCACTCACTCTCTCCAAAAACTTGCATGAAGCCATGGACAATGAAGTAGTAAAGTGGGGGGTGAAAATCTTGACCAGTAACCTGAATAATCTCTGGAATAGATAGTTTAGAAATAACTGCCGTCCAAGCTTCGTCTCCCCAAAATCCACGAGTAATGTAGTTTTGGGTGAGCAGGGTTTTGAGCATGTTTTAAGTATATAATATGATTTGCTTGAAAAAGAAGTATGAAACGGAGAGTGGCGCAGATGGTAGCGCGCGCGGTTCGGGATCGCGAGGTCGCCGGTTCAATTCCGGCCTCTCCGACACAATTGTTATCAGCACTGTTATATTAATAAATATATTAATTTAAAGGAAAATATTTATGAAAAAAAGCATCATCATTGTCGACCTTATCCTGATAGTTTTATTTGCAATCTTAGTTGCCTCGAACATATTTAAGTTTGAGAATCCAAGGATAGTTCAAATGCTATTTATGGTTTCTTTAAGTGTTCATATTTATCAACATTGGAGATCGCTTGTCGCAATGACTAAAAATTTATTTAAAAAATAAATTGAAATAAAGTCCTCGTAGTTCAACGGATAGAACAAGGGTTTCCTAAACCCTAGATCCAAGTTCGATTCTTGGCGAGGACACAAAAAATTAGAGAAGGCTTATAGCTGCTGTTAAAACCCAATTTGGCACCTCAATTATTTCTACTGACTCCACCCCCCTCATCTGTTCAGCAAGACCAGGATTATCATCTCTAACATGGATTCCTTGAGAGGTTTTAATAGCCGAAAGCATGACGCTTGTTTGAAGTGAAAATTTACTAAAAGATTTACCAACCCATTCTTGCTCGTTAGCTCCACTAGGATAAGAAATACAAAACATGACATTCGGCTCATTGACCACAGCCTCATTTAAGTGATCTGCGTATTCATTCATAGTTCTGAAATAAAAAGCATATCACACTATGTCAACCATACTGCTCGCGGACTAGTTCAATTTTTATTTTTCTAGTGAAGTTCCTAGGTGGGGGTGTTAAAAAGAGGTCAAAAAGTAGGCAAAAGATAGTCAAAAAGTATCTAAAAATGGGTAAAAATGACCACAGGGGTTTGGGAATAACCATAAGCTCGAAATTCTGCTCAATTAAACTGAAGCAGCGCCGCTCAATATCTACTCTTAACTACTTCCAACCGCCCATTATCCACCAGCAAGTACTGCCCCAGTCCCCAACGAATCACCCCACTATTAATATAGTTTCTCTTCAAATTTAACTCTGCCAAATGTGCATGTCCGCAAACTAGAATCTCATTCTCTTCTAGCTGCTGACTGTATTTTTTAAACTGCACAATCCAAAACCAAAACACTACTCTTAAAAATGGGATCCCCAGAAAATTCACTCCTATCGCTTGCAGTTTACTACCTAGTCCCAACATCAACCTATTTCCAAACAACCACGGAAACATCACGTCCCCACTTGAGGCAATTTGGTGTCCATGCTTGACTTGCAACAAATACTGACCAGCTTTAACCACACACTCATCTGCCTGCTGGTCTGAAAAAAGATTCACTCGCTCATCTGAAAATTTTGAGAAGTCATGATTCCCGTAAATATAAATCGTCTTTTTCTTCTTCAACAACGGGAATAATTTTCGCCACTCTGAATTAACAAATTGATTAAATGTGGATTCGTAATGATCCCAAAAATCACCATTAATAATCACCCTATCTACTGACTCAACAACTCCTTTAATAAACTCAAACTGAACCACATCAAATTGATCAGATAGATGAGTATCAGAGAAAATTGCTAATTTATTGGCTCCGAGATCAAGCTTAAAATTCTCGCTCATAGTCTGCGTAGATAAGTTGTTCCATCGCATGCTCATAAGCAAAGAGCTCGTCTTCATCAAAAACAATTTTAATTTCACGCTCTGCATCTTCATCATTGGCAGAAGCATGAATGAGGTTAAACTGTTGACTCATCCCAAAGTCACCGCGAATAGAACCACCCTCAGCTTCTCGGCCTAAAGTTGTCCCGACTAATTTACGGACTACCATCACTGCATCGATTCCACCCCAGACCATGGCTACAGTTGGCATCGATCCCATAAAAGATTTTAGATCACCAAAGAAACTTTTATCTTTATGCTCGGCATACCAGTCGCTGAGCATCTCATCACTCATATCGATCATCTTGATTCCAATTAGCTTCAAGCCCTTGCGCTCAAAACGACTAATGATCTCTCCGATCAGGCCTCGTTGGAGTCCATCTGGTTTTACTAAAACTGCTGTTTGTGCAAATGACATAGTTGCCTTTCTGTAATTATTTTTATTCTACCCCAAATATTTCTTAAATTTATCCTCATCTGCAAAAGGTCCAATTAAAGCCAATCTCATCTCTCCTGGCTTAATAATTTTATCGACTACATCTTGAATCTCTTCCAAAGTAACTGCTTTTAGCTTTACTAAAACTTCATCAATTGTTTCAATCTTATCAGTCAGCAGCTGTTTCATTCCGTAGTACTGAGCAATCGCTTGTGGATTTTCATAACTCAAAGCCATCTTACCTGCCACATATTCTTTAGCTCGAGCTAGCTCTCCCTCGGTAATAGGCACACCAGCAGCGCCATCAGTTAACTGCATGAATTCTTGAATAGTCACTTCTAATGCCTCTTCAATTCTTTTGGGATCTGCGCCCACCGCTGCTCCAAATAAACCACTGTCATGATTGGCATCAATACTCGAACCCACGTAATAAGCCAAGCCTCTCTTCTCTCTGACTTCAGTAAACAATCGTGAGCTCATGTTTGCTCCTAAAGCAATGTTTAACATCGCCAAAGCATAGCGATCTTCACTCAGTCTATCTGGGCTAGGCCAACCCAAAATGAAGTGAGCTTGCTCGGTGGCTTTATGTTCTAAGTGTAAAAGTTGTTTTGAAAATGGATTTTTAGTTAAATCTTCTCTAACCGCGACCTTCTGAGTAATTCGGTCTGCAGTCTGAGGATCTTGTTTGCTGAACGCTGCTTCGGCTTGCTCCAAGACATCATCAGAGCCCACCACGCTTTCATCTCCAGCGATAACCAACAATAAATTAGGTAAGCCATACCATTGCTTGAGAAAGCCGGTAAAATCAGCGCTAGTTAACTCTGAAACTGTCTTCTCTGAGCCAATAATGTCGTGACCCAAGCCACTCCCATTAAAAGCCATTCGGTCAAATAAATTGCCCACGTACTGAGATGGAGAATCTTCATACATGTGAATCTCTTCAATAATGACACCCTTTTCACGATCAATATCTTCTTGTCGCAGTTTGGGAGTCATCAACATATCTGAAACTACATCTAGAGCCAACTCAAAATGTCTGGAGGCGGCTTTCACATAGTAACCAGTGTATTCTTTACTAGTAAAAGCATTAAAGTCCGCACCTACTCCATCAACTGTCATCGCTAAAGACTGAGCAGTCGGGTAATTTTGACTACCTTTAAAAACCATATGCTCAAAAAAGTGAGCAATTCCCTGCTGTTGAGGATCTTCGTATCGGGAACCAGTATTAGCCAAGGCCAGCACTGTAACTGACTCTACTCCTGGCATCGGCACTCGTAAAACTGGCAAGCCATTAGCTAGTATTTGGAAATTATGAGCAAACATAAAAAAGATATAAATAAATTATATTAAGGATTCTGATTATAGCAGCTACTTAAGATGAGTATTCTTTAGAAAACTGCTGATAAAAATCATGAAAATTATTGCACCAACTATTAATATATTTAGTTGATTTAAAGAATGGCTGCAGATCCAATAGCAAATCTTTAGATTTTATTTGTTTAATCTTTTCATCTAATTGAGTAAAAACAGTTTTGGAGTCGTAACCAGCATCTTTTAAATACTCATCACTGGGTTGTATTTTATTTTTCATATACCAAATCAAATCATAATAATCTCTGCCCTTCACAGTAACTCCAGAGTTCCCCTTTTGAAAAACCCTCTCCAAACAAGCTGTTATTTTACCGGCCATTAAGACGGGTAAACTATAGTGCTTGACCATGACTGAGAACTGATCCTTCATAAAGGGAAATAGCTCTGTCTGATAAATTCTATCTTTTTTTTCTGGGTTAATCTCTATTTTGAGGTGTAATTTTTCTGATTGATGAGCTGATAAACCTAAATCTTGTAAAATAGAAAACTTTAAAGTTAGTCTATTAATGATTTGGCCTTGCTGTATTTTGTACTCCACCCCAGCAAACTTTTGTTTTTTAAAAAAAAGCTCCACCACTTTCTTAACTTCTACTATGCTTACCTCTCCATCAGTCTCAAAATCTAAATCTTCAGACATTCTATCCAGATCATAAATTTTGCGTAATGCAGTTCCTCCATAGAAAATTAAGTTGCCAGCATAGGAACTGCCATAGATAGCGGCTAGAATATAATCTTGCAGGATTTCTTTCACCAAAACTCTGATTACTAGTGGACTCACTCCTTGATCTTGGTTCTGCTTCACTGCTAGTTTGAGTTTTCTAATGATTGGATGCATGTTGTGATAAGTTTAGCTTGATTTGTTTCATCTTACTGCCACCAATATTAAAGTAGTCATTTAGTTCCTGCCAATCGTCTTTATTTAGCACTTCAAATCGTAGTCTTTTCTCAGCTACTAAATCATAGTTTTTATTTACCAAATCAGTGCTTTTAACTGCAAAATACAAGTAATCAAATAAGGCTTTTGCTTTTGAAGCAATCAGATACTCATTCTGACCAAAGAATTCTGTCTGATAGCCAGTAAATAGTCTATTGGCCAGTTTTTTATAATTAAAAGAGCCGAGTTTGTTTTCATAGCTTCTAGTATTCTTGAGAGTCACACTGGTGAAAGACAATACTCCTTCTGGGAGCAGATCATATTTACTTAAAACATACTCTAGAGATAAATAAGAGGGCTGACACAAGACTGAGGCTAAAAATTCTTGATATTCAACCAGGTGCTGATTTTTTTCAAAAAAATATTTGGTCACATAGTAACCATTTTTTAGACTTACCAACTTTTGTTTCTCTAGTAGCCGCCCGATGCTAACAGAAAGGGAGTTGGATGATTCATTACTAAGTGATCGAAGAGTATTTTTAGTAAAATATGGCAAGTGTTTTAGCTGATCGAGGGTTTTTTCTTTCATATCTTTTTAGATTTAGTACATATTATGTACTATTTTCAAAAAGATATCAACTAGTTAGTTTCCTGCCACAACATCTGGGCCCGCTTCATTTTTTCAGGAGTATTTTTAACTAAGTCAGGTCGATACACAAAAGTCTCCGCTGGATAAAGACTATTACCAGTACCTATTTCGTCATAAGTGCGAGCAATACTGACTCCACTCCAGCCCACAAAACTACCCTCACCAATAAACTTCTTGTCATCTGTCCCATTACTAGCTATCGTCAAATCTCCATCTGCAATAAAAACTCCTTCGATATTACCAGTAGTATTGGTCAATAAGCTATGCCCCACACTATCAACAACAGAGATATCCCCAGAGACAATAAATGCTAAAAAGCCGCCCTCATCGACAGTAATCAGCTCACCCTCTGTGAGCGGATCTTCAATGGTCAAATCTCCATCCACAAATACGACATAGTTCTCACTACTTGTTACATCCCAAGGACTCTGAATTGTCATATCTCCAGAATGAAAATAAGCATCTTTAGAAGACAATGGTTTAAGGGCATCGCCAGCACTACCACTGTAATCATCAATTGGTGAGAGTCCTAGACTAAATTTATTATAGAAATATGAATAGTTCTCGATAAGCCTGGTGGTAGTGGTTCCAACTACGAAAACATCTGGATCGCGATAGGTAATCATCTCTCCATTGCTACTGATTGCTCCACCACCAGTTACTGGGAAACCATCGCTATTCAAAGTCAGCGCCCTATCCCTAATAGATAACCCCGGTACACAACTTGGCTCAATGCAGGTCGTGCTGTCTGCGATATCTGAGCTAATCGCATTGCCGCTAGTAAGACCAGCAAATAGACTTCCACCTGCCACCTGCCACCAGGCAGTCGGACACTCGCCGCAATCTGCAGCACAAAGAGCGCAGTTTTCAAAGGCGCTGCAAGTGCCATTGCCGCAGAAGTTTACTTCTACATTAACATTATCGGTGTTACTACAAACGGTAGTGCTGCAAGCTAAGCTATATGGGTATATGCCATTGATTGTGGCTGGGATGACTGAACTACCACTCAGGCCGACTGCACCTCCATTGAGAGTACAACTGGTAGCATTGACTGAGGACCAGCTGACGGTGTAATCATTGAAGGTGGTGATGTCAGTATCTGAGCCATTAGCCTTGACATCAGGAATTAAAATGCCGCAATCTACAGTAACGCTAACGTCATCAATGTCTTGAGTAGTTAAGTTAGAGCAAGTAAGTTCATAGGGGCGAGTCCCAGAATCATATGAATATCCAATGGCACCCGCAATATCAACGTGAGCTCCATTGAGCAAGCAAGCATTCTCAAAAGAATTGGTGCTGTTCCAGCTGATATTATATGGAGCAGCCACGGTGATGTCTGTATCAGAGCCATCGGCTTTAATATCTACCGATACTACGGGGCAGCCACAGTCTGCTGCACAAGTATTACAGTCTTCCCCAGCATCACATGTCCCATCACCACAAGAACCGCCGCCGCCGCCGGGAGGATTTGGATCAATCGGACAACAACCATTGTTGCAAACGTAGTAACCAGGGTTACAAGAAACACATAGTGAAGGAGTCGCGGCACAATCAATGTCATCGTTACATGTACATACGTCCTTAAATCCTGGATAGGGGTCGCAAAATGGACAAGCCTCACTCCAACAGTTCCAGTCTGCACATTGCGCTTGAGCCTCTACTCTACCAGGGTTCAATAGCACCCCTAAAAGTACAATAAAAATAATATAAAATTGAATTAATTTTCGCATATGAATTCATACTGTATTGGTAAAAATAATGGCTGACTATAAACCAAGGCCTCACGCAAATTGCCAACTATACCACCATGAGCTGGAGTGGCTATTGAAATCTGAATAAAATCACCTACTTTGACTAACTGTGACCAATTTTCGATATCATCAGTAACTGTTCGCACCTCATCATTAACCCTCATCTGCTGGGGGTTGTTTCTGTAAGCCTGACAAACATCATAATATGAATAAATGGTATTCTCATCAGCTTGAAAATACTTCAATTCTCCACTACTCCACATTGAGACTTCACCACCGCCCTGGTTGTTAATTGCAGCAACTGTGCCTGCATAAATATTGCTTTCCTCTCCATGAGCATAAAAATGCTTATTGACGGTTTCTTGAGATCTAGAATCAAGTTGTGAGACTTGGTTTTCTATTAACTTATAAGATCCACCACCAATAACAATATAACCCCATCTAAAAACTGCAAAAAACAGCAACAAAAATATTAAAACAGTCAATAAACGCTTCATTACTACATGATAGCAACATTTTCACTCTTAAGTCAGCATGGAATATTTTACTGATACACCTCGTGATCAGTCACATTGGAATTAAGCACAAATCCATCTAGAGCAGTAACATCTCCTTTTGAAAACAACACCATTAGTTCGATGATTTCCTCTGCAGATAATCCAGAATCAGCAAAGGCTTCTTCAACAAGAGGATTAGCAAAACCAGATACATTTCCTACAGTCATACTAAGAGGAAGTACATTCATTTGCTCCAACATTGGATTAGCAATACTTATTGCAGATCTATTTGGTATTTTAGTCACAGTTACAACCACACTCACCTCTTGAGTTTGCCTGTCGTATAAGAATAATGGGATTACGTAGTGCAACCATTCATCACCAGCATTTGCCGTAATACTCCCACCCATACTACTATCAAAAGTCCTGTTTTCAGTAATATTAAGAGTTGTATTGTGAAAGACTTTTTTTCCAGAAAAAGGAAGCTCATTACTACTAAAGTTCTCCTTAATAAGCCTATCTGGGATTAGATAACCACTTGCTGCAGTCCAAATCATTGCAGAATTCTCTTCGCCTTCTACACCATCTATCATCTCGTTTTCATGAGCTATAAAGTACTCCCTTACTTGTGGGGCTAATTCTCTTTTTGCCCACTGCCAGTACTCACCCATATAGCTCACTTCACTGGAAGGAACAGAGTTTTCTGAATTTATAAATGCATCAACTTTATCATTTTCTGTGTATGAAGAAGTTGAGTTCTGCCATTCATTGCTCGCTACTCTAAATAGAATTTTACCCTCACTATCTTTTATTAAAACAGATCCAGGTCTCTCGTCAAAACTGACATCTAGTCCCTCTAGTTGTATTGCCAATTCATGTGGCATTCCATAGCTTTCTGCTATTGCCACTACTCCCACTGCAGTTTCTTTAACTTCCGCTCCCACCCATGCTCCATCTGTTTTTTCTAACAAGACTTTGCCTGAGTTAATATCAATTATTTGTTCATCAACAAACGCCACCTCTTTTTCTGCCACTATTCCTGATAAAGAAGCGGGAATAAACACCACCATCTCTTTCTTTTCTTGCATAAACACTAATGGCCCACCATCGGTCATAACATCACTAGATGATGCTATTTGATATTCGGTACCGCTCAGAATACTAGATTCAATTGAGTGTGGATCATTGATGTCTCCAGCTAAAACATAACTAGCAACTATAATTCCATTTTCATTTGCAAAAATTAATCTTGATTCTCTTAAAATTGGATTGCCATCTTTATCATTTAAAATAGCAGTCTGAGTACTGAATAGATCATCAACGGTTATTCCAAACTTTTGAGCATTCTCGTCTTCTGCTAATTTTTGGGCCACATCATCTTTTATTCCTTCTATCGTTTCCAATAGCCCTTCCAATTTAGCCTTATCACTATCAGAGGTAGCTTCTTCAAGCATAGTATTGACTTCATCCACCGTAGATTCAACAATACTTGGCACCAGTTCACGCCACTCACTTGACCCTTCGCCTCCTACGGGCTGGAATATTTCTCCTCCAGAAACAATTCTCTGTCCTTCAATGATAATGGCAGCTGTACTAACCATCTCAATGGGTTCCTGCCCTGGTAAAGTCAAAATATAGCCCTTTATCTCACCTTGATGTTTTGGATTGTCTTCTCTAAATTTATTTTCTAAATCTGAAGTTGCTTGTGACTCCACCTCCATGATTGCGGGTTCGCTATCTGAAACTGCCTTTGGAACATCAGGGGTAGGAACCAGCGAAGCTTCGACAGGATGATCAGGTTGTGCTGGTTCTTCAATGGGAGCTTGAGCAGTGCAATGTGCCAAAGTTGCAATCTCAGCGGTGCCAAAAAGTAAAAGCAATGACCACTCAGCAGCAGTTCTACTTTTAGAGGGGATTTTGATTGTTTCATTCATCAAAAAAAAATTATATCATATAATAATATTTATAACAACTTTTCCAGACCTAATAAGCTCTAAAAGCATCATATCACTACTCCAAATAGCTCCACAATTTGCTAGCTATTTTTTCTATTTCTAGATCCAATGATCGAATCTTACTTACTAGCCCACCCTCATTTTGGACTATTCCCTCAAAAGGGTCAACAATATCTTTATCTTCTGTGTCTTGAAGAGTCCCTAGAACTATCTTAAAGCGTTGCTGCAAGGCCCTGTGCTGAGTAAGCTGCTGAATCCGCTCTATAAAAATAGTTCTTTCTTCAGCAGATAATGCCCTCATCTCTCCATCCCACCCTCTTATTTTATCTGGTAGAGTAACTAAAGTCGAAAAAGCCACATCAGCTCCACGACTTTCCTTTTCTTTAAAATCATTTAGAAAAGTCGCAATCTGTCTATCTACGACTTTCAGTAATTCTTCAATAAAATCACTTTCTTGCTCTATTTTTTGAATAAAAAGACGCCTTGTGTCCACATGGCCTTTCTCTGCCATTATTGCGCGCTGTATAAGATTGATATGTTGAGAAAATATTTCTGCATTAGGATATTTATCCTTAATTGCGATTACCCTCTCTAAAATCACTGCTGGCTTATAACTCCCAGCTGGGGTCAGCTCTCCATCGGGAATTTGTATTTCTTGTTGAGATTCAAATATCAACTGCACAAATAGTTCCTCAGACTTTTGCAACATCTCTTCAAAGATCTTATTTACTTTAGTATTGTAGGTATTAAGAATATCTCCTCCAGATTGAGCTTCTAGCTCAATAGTCAGCTGCAGTTCTTCTATTTTTGATAAGTACTCCGTCCAAGACAAACTTCTAGCTAATAACAAAGCTTGTCGCTTGGCATCTACTCGCTCTAAAAGCTGACCATCTTCATCAAAAACATCAGCCGACCAGTCTTCCTCATTAACAGCCCAGACTTCTTCTAGGTGAGTTGTTACCTGCTCTGTGAGCTCGTTGGGATGAACGTTTCTAACTGCATCTTGAATCATCCACCAATGAGAGCTCTTGATTTGACCCTCTGGTGCAAAGACCTCTTTAGCTGACTGCAACAATTGCTTTTTCAAAGCATCGTGGTCTGCAACACCCCCAGCTCCTTCAAATACACCCCTTACACCTAACATCAAGTATTCCGAGATAGCTACTCTTTCTTGCTCAACATCGAGCTGGCCATCAAAAACATCTGCTACTTGATCTAGAGTATTCTCCAATAAAAATTCTCTATCAACCACTAATATCTTAGCTTTTTTTTGTTCATCATTTTCACTTTTTACTGGAATTTCCATCCACTCATATGCATCTCGGACATCAACATCAACCCTTCCTGGAAGGAGCAGATTAATTTGCTTATTAAAGCTATCTACTTCTGCTGGTTTATTTAAATCAAGCTTCATAAGCTTTGCTTCAATAATCTTCAGCGCTTCTTTTTTCTCATTTTCAATGAGCTCTTGTTTCATTTTTACAAAGGTACTCTCTACCTCTAGAGAATTAGCAACTGTCAAGCTCTCAATAGAATCCACCCCAACTCTTTTCATCGCTTCTTGGACAAATAAATCTAAGCCAAATGAAGGCTGGATTTCACCATTTCTATCAACGGTAGATTGAGTCATTTCCAACCAATTCAAAACCCCGCTCACTTGATGCGAAGATACTTCCTGACCACGACGATGTTTTAGTGGCTCTACCCTTCTCTTTAGTTCATTTTCAATGATCGACTTTAGCTTGGTGTCTAATACCGGCTCCTCTTGGGTCATAGTCTCCAGTTTATGTTTGGCAAAGGCCTCCCGATGACGTTCTGTGATTTGACTGTAGTCTAAAATTTTCTCTCGATGGGCAAATCCATCTCCAGCAATTCTATCTTGAGCAGCTTTAATAAAACTCAATACCTTTTCCCGATCTTTACCTGTAATCAACCCTTTTTTGTCCTTATTCTCCGCCATAAAATCAGCCAACTCACTCGACTGTTGAGAAAAATTAACTAATAGCTCGTCTTCAAGAGAAACATAAAACTGTGAGCTACCTGGCTCACCCTGACGGCCAGCCCGTCCTTTTAACTGAATATCCAATCTCTGAGAACGATTGCGCGTTTCTCCAATCACACGCAGACCACCCAACTGCTTAACCAAAGCGACTGTTTCTGCTGCCGCATCCTCTCCACCTAGCTTGATATCTGTCCCCCTGCCTGCCATATTGGTCGCCACTGTCACAGCCCCTCTAAAAAAGTTTCCGTCTGGGTGATAATGACACTCCCCAGCCTTTTTAATGATCTCTGCTTCCTCATCATGAAAGTGAGCATTCAAAAGTTGACGAGGGCTGATGTTAGCTTCTTCCAATAACCCATCTAATTGTTGTGATTTAATAATTGAAGATGTCCCAAGTAGAACTGGTATTCCTTGCTGACGACTCTCAATAACATCTTGCCTGATTTCAGCCAGCTTTGATTCTTCATCCCAATAAATGAGATCTTCCCCATCAACCCGCTGACTTTCTTTGCGAGGTGGAATCTCATCTACTTCCATTTCATAGAACTTCCACAGCTCTTCTTCTAAACCAAGCGCTGAGCCTGTCATTCCAGCTCTTTTTGCATATTTTCTAGCGTAGCTCTGGACAGTAGTAGACTCATAAGTCCGATCATAAGCAGAGATTGGCAGACCCTCTTTAGCTTCGATCGCTTGGTGTAATCCGTCAGACCAACTTCGTCCAAACATAGAACGACCACCTTCACTGATAATCACGATCTGCTCTTGTTTAGTCTTGGGGTTAAATAATTTAATGTAATCTTTATTTATGTGATACAAGAACTCCGCATCCAAAGCTTGCTGAACTAATCCCCACATCTGGATTGATTCTGGATTAAAGATCTCTTCCAAATTAGGATTGACTAACTCTACACGTAATATTTCGCTCAAATAAGTTGTTCCAGATTCAGTCAGCTCAACACTGCGTTCAGCAGTATTTAACTCATAATGGGCTGTCTGCAATCCAGCAACTGCCTGACTAACCAAACGATAGTCTGCTGCTTCTGCTGCATCCATCTCTCCAGATAAGAACAAAGGAGTTGAAGCTTCATCCACCAAAACCGAGTCTGCCTCATCAAATACAGCAAAATTATGACCCCGCTGAACTACTTCATCTGGATCTAGAGCCATACTATCCCGTAAGTAATCAAAGCCAAATTGGCTGATAGTCCCATAGGTAATATCGGCTAAATAGGCTTCCTGACGAGATGTTTCTTTGAGATAATAATCTCCGCCTTCACCTTTTTCAACCAAAAAGGAAGGTTGATCATTTTCTGCAGTGGCCCCTTGTAGCACCCCTGAAGTTAACCCTAAGAAATCATAAATTGTTGCCATCCACTTGGCATCACGACTAGCCAAATGATCGTTGGAGCTCATGATGTGAACGCCTTTACCAGTCAAAGCATTTAGATAAACTGCTAGCGTCGCTGCCAGGGTTTTACCCTCCCCAGTCATCATTTCCGCCATATTGCCCTTGTGCAGAGATAGTCCTACAGCTATCTGCGAATCATAATGACGCATCCCCAAGGTACGCTTAGAAACCTCCCGCACCACCGCAAATGCCTCTGGCAAAATTTCATCAAGGGTTTTGCCCTCAGTTAAGCGATGACTAAACTCGGTTGTTTTACCCTGGAGTTCTCTGTCAGAGAGAGTCCCAATGCTGGCTTCTAACTCATTAACTTGCTCCACCACAGACTCAGGTGAAAGATCTTTCTCTTTAGGTTTTGTGAAGCCTATGTTCTCAAATGAAATCATCTTGATAATTTAGTATAAAACATCTTGATTGATTAAGATAATCTATCAAAATCGCATCAAGACTAGGGTGAAACTCTACATCTCTTCTATTAACGCAATATTCAACACTCCCAACCCCTGCCCTAATACTTCTGCAGTAGCTTTGGTGAGTGCGGCTCTAAACTGTTTCTGATTTTCCTGGTCAGCTTGGAGGATTGAATGTTTGGTGTAAAACAAGTTAAAGGCTTGAGCGAGTTGATAAAGATAAGTGCAGACTAAGTGAGGTGATCTGTTAATCATCGCTTCTGCAACCACCTCAGAGTACTGATAAAGGTTTCGTAATAGATCAATCTCTTCCACTGATAAATCAATATCTTTAGCGTCTTTAATGTTAAATACAACATCAGACTCGCTCACTTTTCGGAGTACTGACTGACATCTGACGTAGGTATACTGCAAATAAGGGCCAGAGTTGCCTTGGAAAGATAGTGACTCATTGAAATCAAAGGAGATATCTTTACCGATGCCGGGCCTCAAAAAAGCATACTTAATTGCCGCCTGTCCCACCTGCTCTGCGATCAACCCCTGACTTTGTTCTGAAAGTCCTTTTTTAGCCTCCTGCAAGACTTGAGCAATCTGCTCTGCCGCCTCATCTAGAAGCCACTGCCCAGTGATAATCTTACCTGTACGACTACTCATCTTGCCACTAGGCAAACGCACCATCCCATGACCGATATGCTCGGTAATATTCCCCAACTTAGGCTCCACTTCCTTCATCGCTGCCAATAACACCTGAAAGTACTCATTGATCTCATTACCAGTGATAATTATTGAGGCATCATATTCACCATCCCGATACTTAGCTGGAGCTAAGCCCAACTCTTTAGTTTCATAAGTGGGCAAACCAACTGAATTAATAAACACTCGAGTGTGAAGACCCTGTTTCTCACCATCGTAGACTACTGCTCCCTTGCTCTCTGCAAATATCCCATCAGCTAGACCTTTTTTGACTAGTTCTAAACCATACTCTGCGACCACACTCTCCGGATAGAAATTATCAAAGCTCATTCCGACTCGATCATAAATACTCTGGAAATAGGCCAAGCTCCAAGCTTTACCAGTTTGATAGAGCTGCTTAATTTCATCATAATCCCAACTCTGCTTCACTTTTTCATCAAGATGTTGATCATAATCAGCGATTGGCTGCCAATTTTTCTCAGCCACCATGATATCCTGTGAGATTTTATAGAGCAGCTTATTTAACTGATTAATTTGTTCTTTAGCCGTGTCGCTCTCTTTAAAAGAGGTCGCACCCATGGCGTAGGATTCACCCAAGAACTTGACTCGATCTTCAATGGGGTGATCGCCTAAGTTTTCTAAAGCTTGCTCAATCGACTCCTCTCGCTCATGAAAAATCTTCTCTCTCATCCCCCAGATGCTTTTAGCCACATGCATCCCCACATCACCAAAGTAATTGGCTCGGCGGACTTCTGCTCCAGTGGCTTCAAATAAGCGAGCAATGCTCTCGCCCACCGTATTGCTGTAAAGGTGTCCAATGTGAAACTGTTTAAACGGATTGGGGTCTGTAAACTCCACCACCATCTTCTTCCCCGAGTTGATCTGATCTACCAATTGATCACTATTTGTCAGAACACGATCAAGCCCTTCGAGTAGAAAGTGTTCGGAGAGAGTGAAGTTAATAAAACCAGGACCAGCCACTTCAATCTTAGAAACTAACCCTGTGGGAATTTTAATTGTGGCCGCTATTTTCTCTGCTAATTGTCGTGGACTTTTAAAACTCTGCTTCTGCTCATTATCTAACTTGCTAAAAATTGTCATCGCCACATTGGTCGCAAAATCACCATGAGTAGTGTCAGCGGGATGTTCGAGATGAATTTTGACCTTCGGCAGCCCTAGCCGGGTTAAGGCTTTTTCTAAATATTGTTGGAGCTCGTTAGTTATTTTCATGGCTTATTCATAAATTATATACCATCGCTATTGATGAAGACTGGTTGGTTCTCATCATTAGCTCCTAGACCCCCATAGTCATCTTGCCCTCTTTTTGGATACTTATTGGTCACCTTTTGCCATCCTTCTGACCTCTTTTTGACACCCCCACCTAGAACTGAAAGTAAAGAAAGCTCAATATTACTATAAGACTTTCACCCCCTCAGCTCAACGCCAAATTTAGAACACATTTTTTACTCATCACCGCCATACACCATCAATCAAAAACAAAGCATTTTCTCAAGTCATTTTTTACTCAAAAAATTAAATTTGTAAAAACATGCTTCGGGTTATCTTCACCAGCTAAAATCCTGAAGTTTTTGATATAGTTATCAAAATATAGAATGAATCATCAGTAGAAAAAACATAAAATCTAACTATAAAATAACCAAAATAATAACTAAGATCAGATTTGCCTACCAGGCTTAAGAATTATTTATCTCCAGCTAGCCAGTACTTTTCGCCATTGCTCATCAAGTGGACGTCCCCAATCTCATCCGTGCGCAAAATCTCACTGTCAAACTGCATCAAATCGTTCATCACCTCAAGAGATGGGTGTCCATAACCGTTGCTTTTACCGACACTAACAACCGATGTTTCGGGCCTAATCAACTCCAAAAAATCAGTGCTGGTGCTAGTTTTTGCCCCATGATGCCCTACTTTTAGCACATCTGTATCCTGTAACAAATTGGCATTTATCAATGCTAACTCGCCCTCATGCTCTAGGTCTCCCATCATCAACACTCTTACTTGACCCAACTGCAAAAATAGTACGACAGATAAGTCATTACTATTAAGATTATCTATCGTCTCTGAATCAAAAATAATAGTTGAATCCGATATGTTTGTTTCGGTTTTTGATGAGTTTTCCACAGCTAATTGCAGCTGCTCTACTTGAGGTGAGATCACTGAAAGGGTCACTTCCGGCAGCTGATGCTCTTTGATAGGATTATATTGATATTGTTCTTGGGTAAATCTCATCTGCTGGCCTAAAATCGGCTTTTTAAAAATTGCCCCCATAGAAACCTCCGCCTCAACAGCTTGCTTAAAGTCCAAAAAGACTTGGCTGTCTTTAATGAATTGAGTGCTCATAATTTGTAGAACATCGTACTCTTCTATCACGCTGTCCAACCCACCAATGTGATCAGCATCGGCATGTGTCGCCACGACCAACTCAATAGTTCTGTCCCAAAATGGAATATGTTCTTCCAAGCACGAGAGCACCTCGTCACTCCTCCCACCATCGATCAGCACCTGAGTAAATCCCATCGTCACTAAAGTCGCATCACCTTGGCCCACATCACAAAATACTAAGTGCACATACTCATCTGGCCACGAACTCCAAATTTGACCTAGTAAAACTATTAAGCTAAAAAAAGTAGTAATTAAAAATTTAGACATATCACCATGGTAACGAAATTTTTACCAAACCCCACTCAAATTGCCCAAACCACTTCACACCAGAGAGAAACAGCTCTGTGGGTAAAAAAATAAAGAGGCTCAAAACTGGCCCTATCAGCGCCCACAAGCCTGGCCAAAGCGAAAAAAAAGCTCCAACTATCATCAATCCTAACCCTGATAAAGTAATCAATGGGGTTAACCAAAGCAACATCGTATTAGTCACAAAACTCAATAAGCTGACTTCCCCAAAAACCGCTATTACCAGAGGTAAAGTTAGGCTCTGAGCAGCCAAAGTCACTAGAAAAGACTCCTTGATAATGTTACTTTCTGTTGAGTTTATTTCACCAAAATGACCGATGCTTAACCTAGAAAACCAACTCTCTTCGCTCTCTAGAAGAGGCAAAAACAAGATTATGCCCATAGTTGCCAGGGTTGACAGCCAGAATGATAAACTCCGGGCATAAGATGGCTCCCAAAGGAGCATAATTGCTGCTGTTAAGATCAAGCTAAAAAGCAACTTGTATTGTCTAAAAAAGACCTTTAAAGCAATTAAATTTAATGAAATCATTATTGATGATCTGATCACTGGCGGCACTAATTCTGCAGCCACAGCATAGCTCCAGACCACAAGCAGAATTGGCAAGATTGATAATCCTCGAGTTAGAAACTTAGAAAAGATAAAAATTGCTATTCCAGCCACTATAGAAACATTGTAACCAGAGGCGGAGACCACATGAGTTAAGCCAGTTATCTGGAAATCTTCCTTAATATCTTGAGGTAAGGAAGCTGTTCCCCCAAAAACCATCCCTGAAATTAATTCAGCATGAGTTGGCGGTAAATAGCGCAACCCAGTCTCGAGGAGAGATGTTTTTTGATGACTGATGAATATTTGAGCTCGGTGCCACCAATACTTTACCGAAAGCTTCTTCAACGATATGCGCTCTACAGCTTGAACAGTCAACCTTTTTAGCTGAAAAAACCCGTTATCAGAGTCACCATCATGACTGCCAGAAACCCCAAGAAACTCACCTTCATGATACTGCTCGCAATTGGGTAGAAAAAACGACCAATTGATGGTTTTTACATAGCAATCTTGTATATTTCCGGCAAAAAGGATTCGGGTATTTATTACCGCATGATTAAGACTGTTTCGGGTCATAATCAATTCTTGCATAATAGTTGCAACTATAAATATGACAAAGATGATATAAATACATAGTTTTATCTTAGTCATAGTCTTATAAACATCTCACTTAAAAGACACGAAGGTTATAGTTTAAGCTGATTTTGAATTTTACCGAACAAACTCTCAGTTAGAATCTCTTTTTCAACCAACTCACTCAAGCTCTGATATGGTCTCCCTGCTAAAATTTCCTCGACTCTTTTCTCTCCTATACCCTCAAGGGTCTGAATCTCACTGGCGGTAGCATTGTTAATCGAGATTAGAGTTAAACTTTCACCACTCACTTGACTAGGATCACCACCTAAGCCCTGACAAAACTCAGCTGCGCTCTGCTGGTACTCCTTCTCTTCTTGAGAAGATATGTAAATCTTATCGCCATCTTTTAATCTTTGAGCTAGATTTAACTCTCTAGAGATAGACTCAGCATCTGCTTGAGAAGTGAAGCCGCCGGATTTACTAATGACAGTCGCCAACCTACTTCCGACTGCTAATTGATAAATCCCAGGATTTTTAACCGCTCCAGCTAAATCAACGTAAATGAAACCCTGGATTGTAGTTAATAAAGCTGAATTTGAAGCTATTGGGGCTGCTTCCTCAAGAGGATAGCTTTCATTAGATAAGGAAATCAGGGTGTGTAGTCCAAAAACAATCGCACTCAACCCGACTACGACTAAAATAATAAATAATATAAATTGCCAATTAAGTAATTTCTTAGATGAATCCTGGGATTTTTCATCAAACATAATTCTAGTAAAACCCACTAAGCCTACTAGAAGTGTAATATAAACGAGATTGACCAACGTCCTTATTCACAACCTTCTTTCCAAACCCCTATGGTCATTTTGCCTCCTTTTTAGGTGACTTCTGGCCACCTTTTACCCTCTTTCTGACCTCTTTTTGACACCCCCACTCCAAGACTAAGTGAAAACAAAATTCAAAACAACTACTTCGCCACCAAGCTCACAATTTTACCAGGCACATAGATCTCTTTAACTATCTTTTTTCCTTCAAGATGAGCCTGGACTGTACTCGCTTCTTTAGCGGCTGTTAAGACAACCTCTTTTTCCTCAAGTTGATCATGAGCCACGACCACTTCTCCCCTGACCTTTCCATTGACTTGGACCGCAACCGTCACTAGTTGATCTAATGCCAGTTCTTCATCCCACTCTGGCCAGTTATCGAGGTGAATACTCTTTTCTTGGCCCTTGGCCACTTCTTGATAGAGATCTTCGGCTAAGAACGGTGCGAATGGAGCTAATATCTTAATAAAAGCCAAGACATCATTTTCAGTCATCACTCCCACATGGCCCACTTCTTTAACTGCAGCTTCCCAGACATTAATAAATCCCATCATGGCTGCGATAGCGGTATTAAATTTAAGAGCTGGAATGTCAGCACTGACCTTTTTAATAGTCTGATGAAGTTTCTGAGATAACCCTTTGTGACTAGAAATATCCAGATCATTAGACTCAGCTGACCATGTTTGAACTAGTCGGTGCACTCTACTTAAAAAGCGATAGTTTCCAGATACTGAACTTGTGTCCCAGGGCTTATCTGCTTCTATTGGCCCGATAAACATCTCATACATCCGGAGCGTATCGGCTCCAAACTTCTCAATCACATCATCTGGATTGATCACATTGCCTTTACTCTTGCTCATCTTCTTACCATCTGGACCTAGGATCATGCCTTGATGACGCATCTTCAAGAATGGCTCATCAAAGTTGAGATGGCCTTGATCGCGTAAGAATTTAGTAAAGAACCGGGCGTACAAGAGATGCAACACAATGTGCTCTGGACCAATCATGTAGAAATCGACTGGCAACCATTTTTTAAGCTGATCTTTATCAGAAAAAGCAGCTTCATCTCGAGCAGCTACATACCTCAAGTAGTACCAGCTAGAATCTACAAAAGTATCCATGGTGTCGTACTCTGGTGTCCAACCTTTGCCGTAAAGCTGCTCAGTGCGCTCTTTAAACTCAACTGAGGATCGTAGTGGAGACTCACCAGTGGGCTTGAAGTCTACATCTGTGGGGAGTGTCCAAGGCAAGTGCTCTTCTTTAACTGGATGAGGTTTCCCCTCGGGGTCGTAAACCACCGGTATCGGTGCTCCCCAGTAACGTTGGCGGGAAATCAGCCAGTCACGGAGTTTGTACTGAGTTGTAGCATGACCAACGCCCAACTCGACCAACTTTCCCAAAATTTGCTGTCTAGCTTCAGTAAAATTAAGTCCATCAAACTCACCAGAGTTAACTAAAATATATTCACCCCTAGATTGCTTGATATGAGGATAATCTATGAAATCAATTTCGTCACCATCTTTACTCTTGGCAGTTGGAGTAATCTTTAGCTGGTATTTTTTTGCAAATTCATTATCTCGAGCATCATTTCCTGGCACAGCCATAATAGCTCCAGTGCCATATCCAGATAAAACATAGTCGGCCACATAGAGAGGAATTTCCTCTCCATTAATCGGATTAACTAGATTTAATCCTTTTACCAACACGCCGGTCTTAATTTTCTGAGATTGACGATCTAACTCAGTCTTTTGCTGTGATTTTTTAATATAATCATCGATTTCTTGAGAATTACTGATTTGTCCTCGATATTTTTCTAGCAATTCATGCTCTGGAGAAACCACCATGAAGGTGCAGCCAAAAATTGTGTCATGAGCTGTAGTAAACACTTTCACACAATCTTTTTGATTTTTAATCTGGAAATCAATCTCAGCACCCTGACTTTTCCCAATCCAGTTCAACTGCTGAGCTTTAGTGGGCTCTGGCCAATCTACTTGATCTAAACCAGCAATTAACTCTTCTTTATAATCGGTAATCTTGAAGAACCATTGTTCCATGTCTTTTTGTGTCACCTCGGTGTCACAACGCTCACATTCGCCATCAACTACTTGTTCATTAGCCAAGACCGTTTGACAAGAAGGACACCAATTAACCATCCCTTTATCTTGATAAGCTAAGCCGGCGTTATAGAGTTGTAAAAATAACCATTGCGTCCACTTATAGTAGCCTGGATGACAAGTCGCAATCTCATTGGACCAGTCATAAGAAATCCCAATTCGTTTCAATTGACGACGGAAAGTATTAATCGCATTCTTAGTGGTTTCTACAGGAGGAACACCTGTTTTGATGGCATAGTTCTCAGCTGGCAAACCAAACGCATCCCAGCCTACAGGGAAAAAGACGCTCTTACCATTCATGCGGTAGTACCTGGCTAAAATATCGAGGGCTGTCTTGCTTTCGACATGACCCACATGCAATCCAGAGCCAGAGGGATAAGCAAAAGCGAATAAGAGGTACATCTTGTACCCCAGGGCACCTTCTCTGGCTTCGCCATTCACCTTGTCCCTAATGTCTGAGACTTCTTGACCTTCTGTCTGAAGAAAAAACTTATTCTCTTCCCAGTACTGTCGCCACTTCTCTTCAATAGCGGTGTGGTTATACATATCATTTAAAGACTAAGAGGTTGAGGGGAGTGTGTGCTTATTATCATCAATTTTGAAATTATATCACAAACAGTTGTGCTGTTTTCATCAAGTAAAAGAAGAAAATTTAAAAAAATACTACGCTTCTGGTAGGAATCAAATGCTCTACTTATTTGAGTGCCGGGCAGGCTGACTGGTGCAGAATGAAGACTTATCATTTTTCGTTTGCGGGTTCGATTCCCGTCCTGTCCACACTTAAAATTAAAATTGCAAAAACAACTAAAATGAGCTAAAATAAATCCAATTGATAAGTCTTCATTACGGGTATTTCCCGCAAAAGAAACAATAGATCTCGCATAAAAACGGGATTTTTTGTTTTTATTACTGAAACTCACCTCTATTCCACGCTATACTACTACTAATGTCTGCCCGCTCAAGACAACTATCATCACTCCTCCACGCCATAATTATGACCATAGGCATTGGTCTAGTGTACTGGTGGCTCCATATTCCTAGCCTCCAACCATACTCATTCCAAGCATTTGCCATCATTGGGCTTCTCTACTTCTTGGTCAAAGGACTCAGTAAAGGTAAGGCCTGGCATATTTTGCCAGCCTTTATGTCCATCGAGACCGTCTTAGCTACAATGTCATTTTTACTCTTGATCGGTGCCACCGGCAACACCTCTTCCTGGTTCTATCCCCTGACCTACATCCATCTTTTCTTCATCGTCTTCTCCAGTCATGTTGGCACTAGTATCGCCATCACTATGATGATCATGCTCTTTCACTATGGTCTGACCCCAAATTTAATCCAGCATGACTTAGTATCCTTGCTGACTTTGCCAATAATTATGGCCTTTTTCATCTTTGCTAAACTTCAACATGAAGAGGTGATTGAGGACAAATTAATTATTGAAGAAGAAGAGGTTAAGCTAGATAAACTAGAGTCAGAAGAGTTTCAACTACAAAACTTTTTAAAGAACTTTCTGGAGCCTAAAATTAGTCAACTTGAAAAACTACTCGAACACCCAAACAACTCTCAGTCTGTTAAAGGACAATTGCATCTAGTTAAATTAGAGATTGAAAAAGTTCTGAACAGAATTAGCTCAAGTGTATGAAAAAATGGATCATCATTCTTGGACCACTCTTAATTGTCATCGCGGGGCGGCTGACTAGTCCGGCTTGGGCAGACCGCCTTGAATCAAACTCCTATGTGATTCAATTTGGTAATTTCAATGTCGGCTCTGGAGGTGGTGAAACCACCAACTATGGCCTAACCTACACCATTGGCCAGACTGCACCTGGTCCTTTTGGGTCTTATGGCAGCTCCAACTACTTTATCGGCAGCGGTTTCCAGTACATTTATCAAATTCAGCCATTTGGTTTCAGTATTGATAATGTTGCCATCGACCTGGGAGAGCTAACCACTGGCATACATAATAGTGCCAACAATAAATTAACTATTACTACTCGAGGTGCTGGTGGCTATACTATTTATGCTTACGAGGAAAATCCACTCACCCACAGCAATGGATCGACCACTATCTCAGATACCACCTGTGACGCAGGCGGATGTACTGAGGCCATTGCTGGAGTCTGGACAAACCAGAGCATCACTGGGTTTGGTTTTAATGTAGTGGCCGCTGATGCGGCAGCAGATTTTCTTGATGACACTTACTTCAGACAGTTTGCTGATGACTCCGCTGCTGAAAACATGCAGGTCATCATGAGCGATACCAATATTGCTAATAGCGAAACAGGCGTAGTCACTTACAAAGTCGGCATTGATGGTAATACTGCTGCTGGTAACTACCAAACTGGAGTAGTTTATGTGGCAGTGCCAGGATATTAGCCTTGAAATATTACATTTCCTGCGCCATCTCGCTTAATATTAATAGCTACTAACTCCAACTTCTCATCTATTAACATCTTAATTATTATTCTTAATAGTTGACTGAGTTTTATTCCATAAAGTTGCTGGGCATAAACTTGAGCAGCCTCCCTATCTTCTCTAGAGATTCTAACTTGAACTTTCACCTTAATGTCGCTTCTGCTTCTCATTAAGATAGAGTATCGGTGCACAAGATTACTAAAGGTGTAGTAAAAATAAAGTTGCTCAGGATCATCGTTCGCATTGTACGCCTTCCTTCGCATCGCACACCTTCCTTCCAAGACCCTATAGTCAAAATGACATCTTTTTGAATACTTTCTGACCACATTTTACCCTCTTTTAGATCTGTTTTTGACACCCCACCCCCAGCATCATTGACAATAAATAATAAATAGCGGAAACCTCTTCTCTCCCTCCAAAATTTTCACTATACTTGAAGTTAAATGAGATACTTAATATTAATAATGAAGCGTTCCGTCTTAATAAATCTTCTAGTCACTTTTTTCGTCACGATCTCTGCTGCAACCACTCAGGCTCAAACTATCACCCCAGACCTAGATCTGACAATCTTCCCCCCCACCGCATATCTCTCGATTAAACCAGGCACATCCCTCACTCATCGGATGATTCTCAAGTACGAAGGTGCGGTGCGGGTTAAAATCTTGCCAGAGTTAGTTGACTTTACCACTGATGGTTTGACCGGTACTCCAGTCCTCCAAAAACCATCTCAAATTGAGTACATAAAACTTCAAAATACAGACAAACAACTAGGAACTCCTTTTATTCTCGATCCAGGATCACAAGTTGAGCTAGTACTCGCCATAAGTCCTCCTCTCCATGCCAAGCAAGGAGAACAGCCTCTTTCATTAGTCTTAACTGCTGTCCCAGATACAACCGTGGTCTTTGACGGCGGTAGCGCCCAGGCTTCAGGAGCTATTGCTAGTAATGTTATTTTGTCAGTTCAAAATGATTTTGATAACCGAGGTGAACTGCAGATAAAAGAAATCCAGCTCCCTAAATTTGTAGACAGCTTTTCCTCAATTAAATTTGAGGTATTGGCTAAAAATATCGGTCGCAATGGTGCAGCTGCTAATGGACAGATTCGTCTTGATCACAGCTGGTCGGGCAAAGAACTTAAACATTGGTATATTTATCCAGATGTAGTCTTGGCTAGTAGCACCAGACAGCTGCGAGCTCTAACTCAAGATCCAGATGAGCTAGATCCAGCTGCCGAAATTATTTTTGAAAAGCTTAATTACAAGCCACCATTCTTAATTGGACCTTATGAAATTACCGTAGACCTCTCAAGTGCAAACCAAAACAATGACTCTCTTCACCAGCGCACTCAGAGAATAATTGCCTTCCCATTTTCAATCATTGGACTTCTGCTACTCGGTGTAGTTCTTTATATTATAATCACTAAGAAAAATACTGCTCTCAAGTAATATCCTCTTGAACTTAAAATTAAAACCAATCATACTTATAGAGATATTATCTTTGATTCATTTCTATGAAATTGCCATTTCTAAATAAAAAAACCATTGCCATCATTCTTGCTGGAGTGCTTTCTGTTGGAGCAGCTTTCATTGCTAATCAAAGCCAAGCAGATAGCTTAACCAGCGTTTCAGTTACTCTTTCTAACCCTCGGCTTTCTTTCCGTGGTGCATTGGGAGCTGGAAATACAGAAGCTTCATCTATTGTTTATATTAATACTACTCCTGGTGATTACCCTTCTACCTCTTCAGCACAACTAGTCCAAGGAGATGTGCTTGCTATTGGTGAGACTACCAGCTTAGGTTCTTATACTGTGGCTAGCACAAGCTCTCTATCAACTATTTCTTTAACCAGTGCCTTGGCAGCTGGTGATGCTGACACAGCTGATGATGTTATCTCCACCCAATCCGCAACCCAAACAATCCGCCTGACTACCGCCAATGCAATCGCCAATGGTCGCTTCCGTGTTTTGGTGCCTGCATTAGCTGACGATGGCGCCTCAAATGACGGTATTCCAGATGGTGGTTACTTCGATATGGGCGCCGCAGTCCCAACAGTTACTTGTCCCAGTACCGCCACTGCCGTCTATGATTTTGTGGCTGGAGTCGCGAGCGCCTCAGCTCAAACCATTAACGGTACTGATTATCATGTCTTTGAGTGTGCTTACTCTGGCACAGGTGCCGTTGGAACTTCTTTCAGTTCTGGTGCTGACGTCATCACTATTAACTCATTAATTAACCCAGCTCCAGAAAGCAGCCATCATACTGGGGTGGCTGATACTCACAATATTGTTGTCCAACATCTAGATACTAACCTCTCAGTCATAGATACTACTACCGTTGGGATTGGGGTGATTGAAGCCGTTAAAGTAACTGCTTCTGTTCCAGCTCAAATTACTTTCAAAATCTTAGGAGTAGCTAAAGGCACTTCTGCTTGTGGTGTTTCTACTAGCGTCATGACGACTGCTGCAGCCGTTCCTTTTGGAGATGTTCCTTTAGATGTCTTCACTAACGCAGCTCAAACACTGACTGTCTCCACCAATGCCACTAATGGCTATAGCGTCACTGCTGTGGAAAATGACCAAATGGGTCGCAATGGTGGAGCTTGTGCTGGTGATCCAACTGCAGCTACTAACCCAGACTGTATTCCCGACTCTGCTGGAGATGGGTCTGTCATGTCTCAAACTGTTTATGACGAGTGGAATTTAAGTGCTACTAAAGGCTTTGCTTACTCACTTCATGACTCTAACAACTCGATTAGTAATGGTAGTGCTGAGGCCTTCAGCTACGACACTAGTGCTGGTGCTTGCTCTGGAACCTTCTGCGCCAAACAATTTGCTGATGCTGAAGATGGCGAATCTGCTGAAGCAATATTCGGCAGCAATACCGTAGCTGACAATGAAAACTTGCTTGCCTGCTATCGTATTATTCCAGCTACCACCACTGCTGCTGGAAACTATGAAAACTTCGTTACTTACACGGCCACGGCCACATTTTAAAAACCTAAAAGCATGAGTCAATAAAAAAAATGAAAAAATCTGCCCTACTCACCACCACACTCATCGGTTTTGCTTCTTTGTTTATTTCTACTCAAGTAGCCTTCGCTCAGTCACCAGCTCTAGCAGGATCTAGCCTAACTGCTATTCCACCTCGTCTAGGAGAAGATTTATCTCTCAAAGTCAAACCAGGTGAAAAGATCCAAACCAGCGTCAGAGTCAGAAATGGTAGCTCTGAGATGATGACTGTTAAAAGCTTGGCTCAAGACTTTATTGTCGATATGGGCGGAGAAACTCCTATCCCAGTTAAAGACAATGTTTCTAATCGTTGGAGCTTAGCATCTTGGCTTATTCTCACCCCTAGCGTCCATGAGGTTCAGCCTGGCGATATTGCGACCGTAAACATTATCATTGATGTCCCTGAAGATGCCCTTCCTGGAGGTCATTACGCCATGATTACCCACCAACCTAGTTCTGGAAGTGATGCTTTACCAGAATATGACATGGGCCAAACGCCTGCCGCTACTCTTCAACAACGAGTCGGTACTTTGCTTTACGTCACCGTCGATGGTCCAATTAATGAAGCTGCCTTCATCAGAGAGTTAAACTTCCCTAAGTTTACCGAATACGGCCCAGTTCCATTCTCTTTTACTGTTGATAATCAGTCTGATATTCACATCAGTCCTCAAATTGGGATTGAAATCTACAACCTCTTTGGTAAAAAAGTCGAAACTATTGATATGACCAGCAAGAACATCTTTCCTTTTATCGCTCGAGATTTTGAGGGTGAATGGGATCGTATTTGGGGTTTTGGTCCTTATACCGCTAAAGCAGTGATGAGCTATGGCTCTACTGGCCAACTAGCTATGGCAACCACCACCTTTTGGTTGCTCCCGATCACCATTTTAATGGCCATCGTCATTACATTATTGGCAATCATTGCGGTCATAATCGTAATTAGACGCCACCTGCTACATCGTCGCGGAGGGGAACAAGCTCAAATCGAGATGCTAGAGAGTAAAGTTTCAGAGCTAGAGCAAGAAAAGCTCAAGCAGTTTGAGAACTAAACTTACACTTCTTCTTCAGTAGGCTTCTCAAAGCTATTAGTGTTAAACCCGACTGCTCTTGATCTACTAACATCGTCAAAACTCCATTTGAGATAGATAGTTTCGCTATTTTTATTTCATATATAACTAGTTTGGCCAAGATCGCATAGTATTGATTAGGGTGAGATTGCTCGAATTTTATTTTAATCATTGAGTACCCATGTCTTGACCCTAGTTCTTGAACTTCTTTAAGAAAAACTTGGGGAAAAGAGAACCTAGTTTGATTTTCTTTTAAATATCGAGAGATTATCATTCCAATAGTACTAAAACTAACTTTTTGACCAGCTATCTGCTCTACCTGAGGTTGAATTAGCCTGGAAAAAGCACTCACATTTAATATTTTTTGTTTGGCAGCTAATAAGGCTACTTCCGACTCATTAAAAACTTGAATAACAATCCGAGTTAAGTTCTTTCTGGTACTACCATACTGTGGCGACATAATAATTTATATGTAAGATTGGGGGCAGTTCAACTTTGATAGAATCCCATCATTTTTGATAAATTTCTATCAAAACAGACATGGGCATTATTCAATATATTAATTTAGCGCTATACTCTTAGCAAGCATGTCTTTTATCTCTGCCTGTATATTAGCTATATTTCTAAATTTCTACAGCTTATTAGCTCCGACTAGTGTCCAAGCCACCGCCGCTGACCCTAAAACTGAGGTTGTAACCGTGACCGCAGGTGTTCTAGATAATATTCCACCCACTACCCCCATTTTGATCTCCCCAACAAATAATAGTTATGTAACTACTGGCTACGTCACTTTTGTCTGGAAAGGCTCAACAGATGATAATGGAATTAAGGAATATGATTTATCTTTAGATGGCATCTCGTACATACCCAGCATTCCCCCAAATGACAACGAATCAAGTCGATACGTTTTAAGCTATGACTCGGTGACAGATTGCTACACTCTCCTAGTTAAAGAACTTGTCCCTGATGGTACCCACACTTGGAAAATCAGGGCTAATGACAATCTCAATAATGGCACCGACTCCGCCACTTGGAGTTTTACCATTGATACTCAAGCTCCTAACTTCATCTTATCTCAAGTAGGTGAAGTGCCAACATCTATATCTGCTCAAGACATTAGCACCATACCTTCAAATCCAATTGAGCTTGATGAAAATAGTCCTAAGCTACTCGGTAATGGAGAAGCTAATAGCACAGTAGTACTTACCGTCACTATCCCTGGAGACCCAACTCAGACCTTTACCAGCACGACTGATATTAATGGCAATTGGGGTCAAGAACTGGGCATATTACCTCGAGACACAATCATCACTCTAGACTTTATCATTACTGATCCAGCCGGATTGATCAGTGTCTTAAGCAATGTCCAGATCATTATCAAAACAAAACTCATCGTTTTCCCACCTGCTTCCCCAACTCCCTCACCCTCTCCTAGTGTAAGCCCTCACCCTAGCTCTTCACCTGGAGTTACTCCAGCACCAACTCCATTCCCGACTCCATCTGCTAGCCCCAGACCACCTTTGATTTCCATTCCCCTTGTTCCACCAATCGAGATCGCTCATGAAATCCTTCAAGAAACATGGGAACGATTTCCAGCTCCGCTAAAAGCTATTGTTGCTCGAGTCCCGGCTGAAACTAGAGAGTACTTGGTTACCACTGCCATCAATCTTTTCCCCTTCTCGGCTCTACTCATTTTGATTATTATTGCTCTTTTAGCCTTATTAGCCATGATAGGGCGCTTCGGTAAAAATCTCTCTCCTCGACTGATCTGGAGTACACTCCAAGCACTGGGTATTATCCCAGCTGGTAAACCTCAGGGACTAGTCTTTGATAGTCAAACTCATCGCGGAGTTCCCTTTGCTCTGATTGAGGTTAGAGATGAAAATGGTGAAACTATTGATCAAGTCATAACTGATAAAAATGGTATTTATAAAGGCTTAGTTCTAGAACCAGGTAAATATCAGCTAGTGGTCTCTCAGCCAGGATATAGCTTCCCCAGTAATCAACCTCGTCCTCAAAATTTAACCATCCGTGAGTTCTATCTAGGAGAACTCTTTGAAGTAACAACTGAATATCCAGCTAAAGATCAAATGATGTATCTAATTCCTATCGACATAGCTGATCAGACACCCCAAAAACAGCTATCACCCATCCTTTCCTTGCAGAGATTCAGCTCTTTTAATCAGGCTCTATTTTTGCCCTTATTTATTGTCACTGGTGTCTTAACAATTATTTTTCCTACACTCTGGAATTGGCTAGTATTTGGCAGCTATTGTTGGCAAGTGATTTATAAGGCTAGAAATTGGTTTAAAACCCCCAACCTGACTGGGAATGCCATCGATGCTAATGGCCAAGGGCTTGAAAATACAATTGTAGCTGTCATTGACACCGAGAATCTTCAGCTGGCTGCCTTAACTCAAGCCGATGACCACGGCTACTTCTCGGCTTACTTACCGAGACAACAACTATTGCTAGCTATTACTAAGCCTGGATTCATCTGGATTGAGAGTGACTCTCCGGTTACTGAGTATAGTCTGGATGCAACTCAAGAACTACAACCTGTCATTGTGACCCTACGTTCTTGATCTTCGCATTACTTTCGCACGAAGATCCCTTCATTTTACTATAATCACCTATTCTTGCATGATTACAGAATTATTACTGCAAAGCCTGGTAGTTTATTGCCGCATTTCGCTAAAATTGCTTACAAATACAGCTTTCTAGATCAAATTACTCTCCTCTTTTGTCAAAAACTAATAACCCGAAGTAGAAAACACGTTTTTTGCCCGAAGTTAAACAAAAGCATTCAAAACATATCAGGTAAGTAAACAATTAAAAACTTTGGAGTTAGATGTAATCTAATTTTAATCAAACATCGAGTGAAGTTGCTTAAGCAAAACCACTGCCGTGGGAACGTCAGAATAATAGTACTGAAGAAAACCTGGGTCTTGGCTTAAAACATTAAACAAGCGATCAAAAACCGAATAAATCTGCAAACGAGACTTCTTTGTCAATCCTTTTTTATTATTTTTCAGCTCCAGCAGTTGATTAATCTCTCTGCTAATACCAGAGTAAACTTCCAATAAGTCCAATAACATATATTGTTGGTTAACGATGCTACGCTCATCACCAAAAGACCATTGGTGGGTTACCACCACTATCACTGAGCCGACGTACATTTTTTTGATTGTGTTTGCGATCTGAGGCGGCAGCTCCCCTGGGTAAAGATAAACGCCTCGACTCAAACTGAAAGCATGCTCATCCAGCAACAGCTGGCGCAGATATCTAAAATGAGGATCGCCCTTAGGACCGCTTCTAAAGATCAACACCGACCACTCCCCCTGCCACTCTTGCCAAGATTGATTAAAAACCTGAAATTGAGCTAATAAAGCGTCAGCACCATGTGAAGTCAGACTGATGTGAGTCTTGTCATCGATCCGCTCAGACCTAATTAATAACTTCTTGATCAAGTAATGAATTAACGATCGCCTCCCACCAGCAGTCATCTCGGGCAGAATCAGCTCCAATTGCTGATAATCAATAGAATGGGGTTCGTCACTAGCCGGCCAATAGAGCCAAGTCAAAAGTTTCTGAGTGTTCTGTTTCATGTTTCGGGTTTATCTCCACTCTTGATGTACATATTTATATCAATCATTACGTTAATTATAATTGCTGCATTGTGAATAACTTTCTAGAGTTTTCCACAATCAACCACACCCGAAATATCTCAAATGATGTCATTGACCACCCTGCCTTGAGGTGCAAACTCATTGTTTATATTCTACTTCACATACTACATGAGTTCTAACCAGGTAAACAAGTAGATAAACTAGTGTAAAAACCCTATTTTTACTAACTATAAAAAAATATTTTTAAACAGCTAGGTCAGTTTGATCTACTTTGTTGATACATATAAACGTTAAAAGATCTCCGCAGACTCAAAGTTTATTCCTACAGACTGGAAAAGTAGCTGTTAAACAATTTCCTCAAGTTTTTCTCGAGTCTTGACTCCACACCCCTAGTTTCATAAACTTTAGACATACCCAAAAAGGTGTCTAATGAATCTGGTAGCAGAGCTTAGACACACCAAAATGACGATGCCTGCCAAACAACGATATCTAACCAGCCTTCATAAAAGTTTTTCAGCTTTCCTAACTCAAAACTACATTACTGGAGATATTGCCCGACAAGCAGGAAATCTCTACCTCAAGCTACTTGGCTGGAAAACTGACTACACTACCTGGTCGATCAAAGAAGTGAATCAATTTCTGACTGAGACTCAGATCAACACTCCTGTTAGTCCTCAGGTGCAATCCCTTTTGACCCAGTTTGTCAAAGACTTTCCTCCCCACCAGGCTAATATTTTTCTCCATGAGTACCTATTGGCAGTTAAACGAGATGGCTGCTCTCCAGCCACCATTAGAAATTATCGCTCTGACATCCGCCAATATGTTCGTTTTTCGGCAACAGGAGAGCTGAAAACTTTATTTACAAAACCCAAACTTGCTGAGTTCGTCGGCTATCAACTCGAGAAAGGGTTAAAAGAATCATCGATCACTCGAAAACTCTCTAGTATCTCTCAATTTGGGTGGTGGCTCCAAACAGAAGGTCTCTTGACTCAAGACTTAAACTGGCTCAATCAAGTGTCCGTCCAATCTCTCTCTGGAACGAAAGTCAAAAAAATCACTGAAAAATTGGCCCCTACTAAACAAGTAGTAAACACTACTCAGTTTAAACCTGGTGTAGGAGTTATAAAACCAACTTTAGGTCAAAATCGACGCTTCGGTATCAAGAAAAGACTTCGCGAACTGACTAATAGTGTTAAACAAGTTGTCCCCACCCAGACTAGACGTTGGCTTTTGCCTTATCTTAACCTGGCTTTTATTGTTTTAGTTTTCTTAGGCTTGGGCTACTTCGGCTACAGACAGCTGTTTGTCGAGACAGCCGGCTCTTTAGCCTACCCCAGCACTCCTACTAGGCCTAATCGGGTCTTATCTTTCCAAGGTCGATTAACTGATAGTGCTCAGAATCCGCTCACTACTAGTACTAATATGCGTTTCTATCTTTATGACGCACTCAGTGGTGGGAGTAGCCTCTGGGACTCGACTACTTGCACAGTTACTCCAGATCAAGACGGTATTTTTACGGTTAACCTCGGTGATGATTGCGGGAGTGAGATTTCTCAGGATGTTTTCTCTGAAAATGCTAATATCTGGCTAGAGGCTTCTGTCGAGGCTGAGACTCTGACTCCTCGACAACCTATCCGCACCGTGGCTTATGCGCTCAACGCCGAGACTGTCCAGGGTTACCCCATCGACTCCTCTGGGAGTGGAACTGTTAATACGATCTTAACTATGAACGATGTCGGTGACGTTGTTTTGGGCGAAGTTTCCCCGAAGATAAGGGCTGTTTCGGGTAATTTTACTCTAGAAGGCGAAGCTCTAACGCTAACCACTACTTCGGGTAGCAACGGTGACATTACTCTAGATCCTGATGGTTTGGGTGGCTTGATCTCGACTGCTTACTTCGAAGCTCCAGGTGCAACCTTGAGTGCAACTTATGCGGGCGGGACAGCTCTGACACTCAAGGCCGGGCCAACTGCGACCGCTAATATCATGGAGTGGCAAAACTCCGCTGGCACCGCACTCGGGGTTATCGATGAGAGTGGGAATGTGGGAATTGGGACAACGGCGCCAGTTGAGATACTTCAGGTTGGCTCTAACTCTGGACAAAACTCATATTTTAATTCTAGTATTTCTGGATTAAATATTAGATATCAATCACAAGATAGAGCAGTAATAACAAGTAATGCTGGTATTTGGGGTGGTAGTTATAGCGCTGGTTTAGGAGGTATGAGATTAATGGGAAATGACACATCATCTTATAGTTACATAATATCAGGAGCAACTAATGAATTGCTTTTAAATCCTGTTGCTGGCAATGTCGGTATCGGCACCACCGCTCCTCTCTTCAAGCTCGACGTGGCTGGGACAGCTTCTGTTAACTCTCTTAACATCAATGATGAGTTTACCCTCCCTACTGTTGATGGTGCTGCTGGTTATATTCTTCAGACTAGTGGTGGTGGAACTGTAAGTTGGGCTGATCCTGCTTTAGCAGGCGCAGGTAGCGTTCATTGGTCTTCTTCTCTAGGTTCTATCTATCCTAAGAACTCTACTATGGACTTGTTGGTAGGTGGTCAAGCTACCTCTTCTGCTAAGTTTGCAGTCTTAAATATGACTGAAGGCACTCCTACTGCTTCTATCTCTGGTACTACTGCTAATGTAGCTACCTACATTACTGGTGAAGGTAACTTAGCTACTACTAACATGGCTCCTCTTACTTTGGGTGGTGCAACCACCGGGCCTATCCAGCTCTCACCCAAAGGAACCACAGGGTTATTTGTAGATGATACGGGGAATGTGGGAGTTGGAACTGCCGCCCCTGCCTCAATGCTCTCCGTCGGAGCCACTAATCAGTTCCAAATCAACTCCTCTGGAGCCATTGCTGCTGCGACTGGAATTACTTCTTCAGGAACTGTGACTTTCTCTGGTCTAGGTACTGGTATTGTTCACTCCAATGCTTCAGGTGTTCTCTCTTCTTCTGCAGTTGATCTAGCTGCCGACGTGACTGGCATCCTCCCGCTAGCTAATGGAGGTACTAACAAGAACATGACTGCTGTTAATGGTGGGATTGTCTGGACAGATGCAGATTCTCAAGAAGTTTCAGCTGTAGGAACCTCAGGTCAATTCTTAATTAGTAATGGAGCTGCTGCTCCTTCTTGGACAAGTACTGTCCCTGCAACTTCATTATCTTTCTCAGATTTAACTAGTGGCACTAACACTAGTGCAGCCATGGTAGTTGGTGCTGGTGCTTCTCTAGGCTACACCTCTACTGGTACCATTGATGCTTCTTCTCTCATTGGTGGGACTTGGGCAGTTCCTGGAACTATTGGTTCTAGTACTCCTAACAGCGGTGCCTTTACCACTTTATCTTCCACCGGCATCACCGCTCTTGGTAATAACTCAGCTACTGTGGCCATTAACTCTTCTGACTGGGATGTCTCTACTACCGGTGTCATGACTGGTATCTCTGGGATTACCACTGATGGTGGTTACACCCAATCTGGTACCACTGCCAATACCTTTACCGGCACTTCTACCTTCAGTAACGGCACCTACTCCGCCCTCTTTACTGGTGGGAATGTTGGGATTGGGACAGCTACCCCAAGAAGAAAACTAGATATAGATGGAGCAAATGCTTATATGGCTGTTGATAGAATTTATAATGGAATTGATAACTCTGGAAATCTTGATTTCACTACAGGAAATTTGTGGGCCAACGGCATAAATATAAATATGCAGGGAAACGATATTTTAAACGCCGGCAACGTCGGTATTGGCACCACCGCTCCTCTCTTTAACTTAGACGTTGCTGGCAATGCTTCTTTCTCAGGAACTCTCTCCCAAGGACCTATGCTCCAAGTAGATGTAGGAACATGCGATGCAAGTAGCGAAGGAAAACAATACTACGATGCTACAGAAGCCTCAATGTACTACTGTAATGGAACAGACTGGACGCAAATTGGAGCTGGTGGTGGAACTTCCTACTGGCAACAAAACTTAGGTGCTGTCTCTCCTCTAGCTATTACCGATGATTTACTACTTGGATCTACTGCTACTGCTTCTGCTTTGGTCAGACTTCCTGGAACTTCTGGAGAAGATGGTTGGTTTAACTCCGGTGGTAACTTTGGGATTGGAACAACATCTCCTCTAGGCTTGTTAAATGTTGAAGGATCAGTTACTGGAAAAGCTCTCTCAATATTCAACGAAACTGGCGATCAAGATATCATTGCTGCTTCTGCTTCTGGAGACACCAAGTTTAGAGTTGCTAATGATGGTTATATATATGGAGAAAGATTGGTCGATATCACTAACGAGACATACTTCGTTGACCCGGCTGCTGGTGGTGATTCTGCAATACTTGCAGGCAAAGTTGCAATTGGAACAACAAGTACTATTGGAAAATTTAATCTAGAAGGTGATGTTGAAGGTAAGGCCCTCGCTATCCTTAACGAAACTGGTGATCAAGATATCTTAACTGCTTCTTCAAGTGGAACAACTCAATTCAGATTATCTAATGCTGGAGATATCTGGTCAAATACAGGATCACTACTCTCTGGTGTTGCCGACTCTGCCTCTGCCGTCGCATACACTCTAGACACAGACAACGCTCTCTCCACCTACGGATCCAAACTCCTTTCTATTAGTAATGCCGGCACAGAAAAAATGTATCTAGATAAAGATGGTAATTTATATGTTTCAGGTAACATCATTACAGGATCGGGTGGATATACATTACTTGTCACCAACAAATCAGGTGATAGTGTTGCCACAAGAGGACTAGTAGTAATTGACGAGTCTAATAACTCTGCTTTCACTACTACCACTACCCCATACTCTACTGGTTCATTTGGAGTTGTTGTTGGAGTAGGACTGGGATCAACTAATGACGCAGATGGTGATGGAGTTTGTGATGCAGATGACAAATGTATTGTTGCTGTTAATGGTGAAGCTGAAGTAACTGCTGTTAATGCTGCTACTGCTAATGTTGGTGATTACATTTTTACCTCTGACACTGCTGGAAGCTCTGTAACTTCTGGAAAACAGTATGATGGATTAGTCGGTATTGTTACCGATACTTCCGGGTCAGGTAGCGGATACATAAAAATAACCTTCAAAGCCCAACCTCAAGTCACCGCCATTGCCGCAATGGATAAATATACCAAGCACAATATTTACCAAGAAGCACTAGAAGACTATATACAAACCAGTGAATCTAACTACTGGGGCAACAACCAGAACATAAGAAAAGGCTTGTACTTTGATGCGCTCTTAGATGAATCCAAAGTAGACTACGCTAACAACACTTCTGCAGTAGATACAGATAATAGAAAAGCCGGTCTCTGGGGAGGAGCCACCCTTAATGCCACCAACACTGATTCTGCAGGTAACACCTTCCTAGGAGCAGCCGATGCCAATGATGTTTACTACTACGACCGAACCCAGGGTAGTAGCTCCTCGGGGGTGGGCCCTGACTCCCCCGAGGTGATACGTGATTCCAGCATAGCCACCCAAGTCGATCTCGGCATTGACCCCTACTGGTACAACGGTGTCTCACTCATCACCCCTACCCAAAACTTAACACAGTGGTACAACGGAGGATTAATTGAAGTTGATAATACTATTACTACAGAAGATGGATATATTGATATTGAAATAGTCTCCCAAACAGCTACTACCCTTACCTTCAACTGGAGAACCTCGCAAGGTGTCACCTACTCAGGTGATCAGCTAGATACAGCAGTGTTTGGACAAGCTACAAGCTTGGTTGACGATACCAGTGCAACTGATACTAATATTGATGTTACCTTTACTAAAGTAAACTACCACCCAGGTGACACCTTTAGAATTGCCTCCTGGTACATAGAGCCAGCTACTGCAAATGATAGGGGCTCAAAACAAGCCTTCCCAGAAAGATCAAACATCATTGCTGGAGATTCAAATGTAGACATCATTGATGCTGATACCAATCTACTCTGGATGAGGTTTACCGAAGCCTCTAGTTATTTATTAACAAACTCGACCAGCACCTATGGTGCCGTACATGCTTTAAACGGAAAAATCTACATTACTGATAACAATTCAAGCGCATATGGCTTATATGGAATTAATTTTTATCAAGATGAGTCTTTAAGAAGTGGGTCAGTTAATTATAAAAAATTCTTAGGCTCTTTATCTCAACGCAACACTGCACAAGGTGAGGAAACTTTAAATCAAGAAGTAATTCTGGTTAATGGTGTTGTCAACGACGTCTCCGCCGCCGTCATCCCCAACCAACCAACACAAGAAATGACTGTCTCCGGCTGGGGGTATATAACTGGAGCAGCTGCTCAAAATCACCAAGAAACAGTCAATCTCCCTTACAAGTTTAACAATATTCCTGAGATTCAAATCACTTATGGTGGATACAGCAATGGCGCCCCAACTAGCAAGTCTGATTGTACTTATGGAGCTTACTCTACTGGATATACAGAAACATTGAGTATTAAAAGCCCTAGTACTTCATCTTTTATTGCTAGCATCCATGGCAATTACTCATCATACGATCTAGACGCCTGGCCAGCTTGCTACACCTGGACAGCCACCGGTGTTGTCTCCCCAAAACAGTTTGTTGCTGTGGCTACAGACGGTGGAACTTCAGTCATTAACGAAACCGATCAGAGTGTAATAGATCTCTACTACGACGGAACCTACAAATACTCTGATTTCGCTTGGCTAACCACAAACGGAAAACTTTATTATGAAATAAACAACAGTACGGACACAAGCAATGCTGTCTACGTTAAAGAAAACATTGCCGGGCTAACTAGTGACCAGACAGCAGCCAGCGCTGCAGATTATCATTACTATAAAGGTATACCAACCACTGGTGGTCTACAAACAACCAACTCACTTACCAGCGCCACAGAAGAATTTACAGATATTTATGTCACAGAAAACACCTCTACCATTGATGGCGGTCAATCACACACCGTATATTTATCTACCGAAGTAGGTCTCCAAGTAATCCAAGAAAATGCTAGTAGTCATAGCACTGGCACAGACGGAGCAACTGAGAGCAATGGTTCTCTAAAAATCTACACCAAAGACTACATCTCAGAAGAAATGGTTGGAGATATAAGAGGCATGTGGCCTCTTAACAACAACGCCGCCTCTGATCTAGAAGATATTTCTGTCAAAGCTAACACCTTAACCAATAATGGTACTGTTACCTTCACCGCTTCTGGAGTACGAGGAAATGCAGCTACCTTCAATGGTTCTACTCAATATTTATCTAGAGCAGATGATGCCGACCTAGACTTTGGATCTTCTACGGACTTTACTTTAGGAGCTTGGATTAATACCACAATGACAGGAACTGGAACTATTTTTAATAAAAGATCTAAAACTGCAGATATATCTGGATATAGAGTAAGAATAACTTCTGGAATAGTTCAGTTGTGGTTAGATGATAATGTCGCTAGAACAAATATTTCATCCAACTCATTGCCAAATGATGGAAAGTGGCATCATATAGCTGTAGTTATAGATAGAGATAATAGTGCATCCATATATATTGATGGCATTTTAGATAATACAGGTGACGTTTCTAGCATAGGAGATATCTCCAACTCTCAATCATTTATTATTGGTCAACAAAATAGTTCTCAATACTTTGACGGCCTCATCGACGAACCATTCGTAACAGCAACAGCTATCCCTGCAGATAAAGTCAAGAAGATGTACGAAGTAGGCAAACGCGCTCTTGAAGGTTCTCACGGCACCAATGATCTTCAAAACGAGCTAGCAGAAGATACTGCTGGTACAGGTGCCATCAACAACGTTTCTTCAGTAGCCGTAGACTGGAACAACGAATTTATGTACGTAGGAATGGAAGATGGTGATGGAGATAATGATGGCTGGATCAGTAAAATTGATCTTTCCTCAGACACCCAAGTTCAATCATTTACTACTGCTACTGATCCTAGTATTCCAGATGATGATGCTACCTCAATGAGTGTTGGATATGGTCTTGAGATAGTAGGTATGGATGGTGTCGGTGCAGCCAATATGCCAATAGATAGTGAAGGAAATGATACCAGCGGCTCCTACTACTCAGACACAGTCACTACAGATGACAACTTCTCCCAAGCCTATCTTTGGGTCAATGCATACACAGACTCAAACGACTCCGCCAACTCCATCAACATTTACGCCAGCAATGATGGAGGCTCTACCTGGATCCAAGGCCAAAACACCAACACAGACAGCAATCAAACCATTCCAGAAAAGGAATACTACTTCAACTTCCCTACCCCAAATAGTAGTCTAAAAGTAAGAGCCGACTTTGCCAGAGGTTCAACTGCCAGTAATGCATATATCAAAAACTGGGGTATAACCTGGATAGACTCCAATGCCTCTGCCAGCAGTGGTGGAGCAGGTGGACTATATACTCAAAGTGACGCATCCGTGGCTGATGGCAGTTATGTAGAAATCTCCCACAATGGAAATACCAATGATCTGCTCTCTAATGGGTGGATATATAACACGGCCACTAGTAAGTGGGAAAAGATCGACACAGTTGGACAAGATGCTACTGGTGGAACAATCACATATGTAGATGACTACACAGTTCATACTTTCACAAGTAGTGGCACATTTACTCCAAATGGCGTTGGAAATGTTGAATATCTTGTAGTTGCGGGTGGTGGTGGAGGTGGACATTTTAGCGGTGGTGGTGGTGGAGCTGGTGGATACTTAACCGGTACTACTAATGCTTCTGGTTCCAGCACTATAACCGTAGGTAATGGTGGAGCTGGTGGGACAACTCAAGGAGGTGACGGAGACGACAGTATCTTTGGTTCAATTACAGCTCTTGGTGGTGGTGGTGGAGCCAATGGAGCTAATGGAAATAGCGGAGGCTCTGGTGGTGGTGGAGCATCTAATAGCTATACCGGAGGAACTGGAACCGTAGGACAAGGATATGATGGTGGAGATGGAAATGGTGGAGGTGGATATGGCGGCAATGCTGGAGGTGGTGGAGCTAGTGAAGCAGGTGAAGATGGAATACCAAATGTAAACGGCGCTGGTGGAGACGGACTATCTAGTAGCATTACTGGTTCGGCTGTAACCAGAGGTGGTGGTGGTGGAGGTTCCGGAGACGGTTATAGTGCTGCGCTAAAAACTGGTGGAGCTGGTGGAGCTGGTGGAGGTGGAGCTGGTGGATATACTGGAGCTGGCAATGCTGGTACGGCAAATACCGGTGGTGGTGGTGGTGGTGGTGGTCGAGCTTCGGGTGGTGGAGCTGGCTACAATGGTGGAGCTGGTGGATCAGGTATTGTCATTATTAAATATTTAACTGGCTCCCTACTCCATTACAAAATAATCCAACAAGACACCAACACCGTCCGCCTCTACAACTACTCAGGTTCTACTCAAAATCTTCGCCTTGACGCTATTACCGGCTCAGGGAGTAGTAACTCAGGATCTGTTTCTCTCCACCCTCTTGCAGCTGATATTGATTCCATAACTGGTGGTAACTCACTATGGATTAACAAGACTGGAGCTGGTGGTAATCTACTCCATCTACAAGAATCAGGAGTTGATAGATTGGTTCTAACAGCTGCTGGCGAACTTGCTCTTACTGGTAACGCTACTATATCTGGAACTCTATCTCTTGCTCCTATGCTCCAAGTAGATGCTGGCACCTGTAACGCTACTTCAGAAGGTAAGCAGTATTACGACGCAGAAGAAAATAAATATTATTACTGTAACGGCACTATTTGGACAGCCATGGGATCAGGCAGTGGCTCTTCTTACTGGAGAGAAAACTTAGGAGCTATATCCCCAACCAACGACACTTATGATCTACTCATCGGTGCTGATGCCACCGCTTCAGCTGCATTTGCCTTTACCAACCTCAGTGAAGGTACACCAACCTTATTATTTGAAAATGACACCAACCTTTACCGCAATGCAGCCAACACCCTTCGTACAGATGATTCATTAATTGTTGATGGCAACGTTGGGATTGGAACAACAAGTATAAGTTCAAAACTTAATTTCGCAACAGGAACCACTGCCGTAGATGGGATTGATTTTGGAGGCGACGTCACTCTTTACCGTTCTGCAGCAGACACTCTTAGGACTGATGATGATTTGCAAGTTTTTGGTGGAGAACTATATATCAGAGGCGCAACAACCGCTGGCCTCTACATGAATAATGGAACTGCCCAAATTACTGGACTCGCCCTAGGCACTGGAGCTACTCCAATTCTTAACCTCTATAACTCAAAAGTTTCAATTCAAAGTGACGGTAACGTCGGTGTCGGTACCACTGCTCCTTTGTTCTTACTTGATGTAGCTGGGACTGCGAGCGTTGATTCTCTTAACATCAATGATGCTTACACTCTTCCAACTGCAGATGGGACTGCTAACTATGTATTAACAGCCCATGCTGATGGTTCACCCACTTGGGCTTCTGTAGGATCAGCTACCATCTCAGATGACTCTCTTGATTACGACAAGTTCCAAGACACGATGGATCTGGATGCTAACTTAATTCTTAATCAAGCAGGTTACACTTGGACACAAAACTTCACTGGTACTACTGCTACTGGATATACCTATAATGCTAACTCTCTTACTTCAGGCAGTGCTTTAGCTCTAGCTTCTACAGCTACTGGATTAACTGGTGATTTAGCTTCTGTTACTTTATCTGGAAGTAATGCCGCTAACACTGGTTCAGTACTAGGTATAGATAACACTGGTACAGCTAATACCAATACTTCTCTCTATATTAAGCACTACGCCACCGGTACCAATAACCTAGCTATGAGAGTTGATGATGTGTCAGGAGACACCACTCCATTCGTGATTGATGGGGGTGGGAATGTCGGTGTCGGCACCACTGCTCCAGGATCAATCCTTCACACTTACGGGGCTGATAACGTCAATGGCTATTTTCAATCTACAGATAATAGAGCTAGCTTAAAAATTGAAGATGATGACACTACCAGCTTTATTATTTCAGAAAATTCACTCTTAGGATTTGCTCGCTCTGCAAGCAACGACATCACTTCAGCAGAAATGGTCATCGATGCTTCTGGCAACGTCGGTGTCGGCACCGTTGGCCCAGATGCTAGGTTTGATTCTCTAGCCACATCTGGTGAGCAACTCCGCCTGACTTACACTGATGGCTCTGTTTACACTGGGATGACTGTAGATAGCGCCGGAGACTTAAGCATTGATTCTACAGGTGGTAACGTCACCTTAGCTGGTGGAGACAATCTCAATTTAACTGCATCCACAGACTTAATCTTTGGTGGCACCACCAGTCTAGGTGAGACAACTGCTCCTACTGATTCCGGAGCTTATGTAGTCGGAGCCAACGATGAATTTAGTTACTCAGCATCGACTAATGTTCAGGGTGTATTGAAAGATTTAGATACTACTATCGCTGGAATAATTGCCGGTACCTCTGGTATCTGGACAGATGCTGGCGCTTACCTCCATCCCACAGGGAGTGAATTCTTGGGTAATGACACCACTGCTGGAGCCAACAAACTCACTGGAGCCTACTTTGCAGATTCTGCCCCACTTACCTTGGGTACAGATAATGATGTCAGCTTAGCTTTCTCTGGCACCACTCTAGCCGTTACCCAAGGTAGTAACGATGTTAATTTTGACAGCAATACCCTCTTTGTAGATGGCAGTGCAAACAATGTCGGTATTGGAACCACAGCACCAGTTTCTAAGTTAGAAATCTATGGAGATAAATTAACAATAGGACGAAATCTTAATGGGAATGTTGATTCAATACATTTTGTTACATCAGATAATAGCTTAAGGAACCAAATTAATGCCGTCGGTAGTGCGGTGACAGCAGATGATTACTTAGAATTTAAGTCACTTTATGGAGATTTGAGGTTTAATGCAGGTGGTGTTGAAGCAGTGCGCATATTAGAATCTGGAAACGTCGGTATCGGCACCACTGCCCCCGCTCAAGTTCTCGACGTTGTCGGAACCACCGGCTTTGCCGCATCAAGTGGCACCACTCAAAATGGAGCTTTCAGAATTGGATACACAGGAGGAGACGGCGTACTAGATTTTGGACAAAACTCAGGAAGCGGAGGTTGGATACAATCAACAAATAAATCTAATTTATCTCTAGAGTATCCATTGCTGTTAAATCCAAACGGCGGCAACGTTGGTATCGGCACCACCAATCCAGGAGGTCAATTAGAAGTTTATGGAGGAGACTTACTGGTTAGCGATGGCACCAGATCTCTGCTTTACGACGTTAGTGCAGGAATACTAAATCACACTGGAGCAACGTTCAAAATAAACCCAACTAATGAAGTAGATGTCTCAATAGATGGAGACGACAATACTTTCTACGTAGATGCTAGTGCAAACAGTGTTGGTATTGGCGACTCCACTCCAGATGCTGCTCTCGATGTAGTTGGCGATGTCTACATCTCAGATGGACTCTCCCTCTACGAAACAGCCGTCTCTGATGGCACCATCGAAGCTACTAAATTCTGTACTGGCGACGGTGAAACTAACTGTATCACTGACTTCTCTACTGTTGGAGGAGGACTCTTCACCGATGGTGGAGCCATCACCTATCTGACTTCCGTTACTGATGATCTTGCCATTGGCGGAACAAGCTCTTCTGCTCCCTTCTTCTTTGATGAAGGCGCTGAGCTCCTCACCCTCACCAACACCACTGCCGGTGCTTCCTTCCGAGTAAATGATGTGGCTGGTGATACCACCCCATTCTTGATTGATGCTGCTGGGAATGTGGGAATTGGAACGACGGCGCCTGGATATGGCCTTGATGTAAATATCGGAACAGGGAGTACATTTGGTAAGTTTGGTAGTTCAAAACCTATTTATACAATCGCTAATGATCCAATGATTGGTTTTAATGTTTACTTTGATGGTGGATTTAAGTTTGGAGCTGGTAGCTCAGCTAACTATGGAGGAATTATTAGAACTAATCAGAATACTGGTAATATGTCGTTCTACACTTCGGATGCTGGAAGTGCTGATGCTACAGCCACAATGTCGGAAAGACTAACTATTCAGAATGATGGTAACGTTGGTATCGGTACCACTACCCCCACCAGCAAACTCGAGATTGGTGGCTCAACTTCTACTATCAGTAATGACTCTGGTGACATTACTATTAATGCTGCCAGTGACTTCATCTCGCTGGCCGGTGACTCACTAGGCAATCTTTTAGACCTCTCTATAGCTGGTGATGCTTCTATCTCTGGTTCAGTTGCCTTTGATGGAGCTTCTCCAACTACAATCGATATTCTCAATGGCAATCGTTTTGACTTCCAAACATCTGTAGGTGGTGATATTGGACTAGGAGCCGTGATGAGTATCTTGAATAATGGCAATGTCGGTATTGGTGACACTACCCCCACTCAAAAACTTGATGTTAACGGCAACATCCAAGCCGATATTTACTATGACAAAGCAGATAACGCCTACTATTTAGACCCAGCCAACACCGGCTACTCACTATTAACCGCAGGTAATGTGGGGATCGGGACAACGAGTCCAGATGAAAAATTGCAAGTATTAGGAAATATTTTGGTAGGTGATGATATTGGAACCTATGATTATGGTCTTAATGTGTTTGGAGGTAATAGCGGAGATGGTTCTGGAAAAATTAGTTTAGGTGCAGCACCGATTAGAAATTGGGATCTAACAGCATTGTCTTATTCAAATGGATATGGTTTAGACTTCTCTTATGTTGGCACTGATGCACCTGTATCAAACATTTTGTATTTGAAAAAAGACGGCAACGTCGGTATCGGCACCACTGCGCCAGGGGCAAACCTGCATGTAGAATCTGTAAATAGTACAAGTTGGTCAGTAATTAAATTAACACGACCAACTGATTTAGATTATCTTTCATTGCAATACTACGGCAATAGCGGTGGATCTGGAGGAATACTGCAAGTAACTGGTGCTAATCCGATTAGATTCAACACCAACTCTTTAGAAAGAATGAGAGTTGATGGAGCTGGCAATGTCGGTATTGGTGACACCACCCCCACACAAAAACTTGACGTCAACGGCAACATTCAAGCCGCCATCTTCATGGACAAAGCCAATAACTCTTATTACCTCGATGCAGCCAACAGCGGCACCTCCCTAACCACCGCCGGCACCATCACCGTCAACGGCGGCGCCGGAAAAATCAACGTCGGTACCATCGACCCTCCATATACCATCGATGGTGAAAAATACGCCACCTATGTCACCTCCATGACCGGCATCAAAGAAGAAACCACCGGCCTGGCTTACACCAACGAGTACATCGCTAACAAAGGCTACCGCTACTTAATCGACTTCTCCGACCAAACCCCTGGCTCAGACGTCTGGCTCTTTAGTAAAACCACTGACCTCAAAAATCAACTTGAAAACCTAGTCGTTCTCCTCTCTCCAGCCGGTAACACTCGAGCTTGGTACACTCTTGATGCTAAAAACAATCAACTCAGCATCTACTCCACTCAGCCTACTCACATCTCCTACCGTCTGACTGCACCTCGCTTTGACTCCGATGACTGGACCAACTTCAGAGATGAAGAAGACACCCCTGGTTTTATCCTCAACGACCCTAGTGCTTGGGAGATTAACCCTGACGGCAGCATTTTTGGTGACCTAATCGGTGCTATTAGCGAAATTTTCAACAACATCACCGCCAACACCGCTCAAATTGCCGAGCTAGTCAGCACCACCATCGAGACAGAGTCTTTGACTACTGACATCATCCAACTACAACCAGACACCATCAGCACTCCATCTGGAGAGATTGAGTACGCCACTCTGAAAATTAATGATGCTGATCAAAACACTGTGGCTGAGTTTAATAGCCAAGGAGACTTGAGCTTACTAGGAGAACTAAATACAGCTACTATCTCTGCTCAAAACATAACTGTGACTGCCACTATTTCCGCTCAGTCTGCTCGACTAGAACAACTAGAAGCCCGGATGGCAGAATTCGAGCACATCAAAGCTCAAACAGCCGAGTTAGTCGATGCCACCATTAGTGGCACTCTTTATGCCACTAAAATAGAAGGCCTTGATGACCAACTTGCCGAAACCCTTAACTCCTCTAGTTTCCTAGACACTCTCTTGGGTAAAAAAGCTGAAGCTACTGACTCAGCCAGCATCGCCTCAGTCTTTGGCATTGTCGAAGATGCCGGCTATGCCACCGAGAGTGGATCACTAATTACGCCACCAATTTACACCGGCCCCGCCAGTGACGTCTCCCTAGTTGCTTCTTCCGTCTTTATTAACGACTACTTCTCCGTCAACGGCAGTGGCTATGTAGCTCAACAGCTCGGTGTCGGTGAACAGTTATTAGTCGGTAACAGCCTAGCCATTGGCAATAACTACATCGAGTATCAACCGATTGATCCTGAAGAGCCTCGCATCTTAAACATTCAACCTTCTGGGCAAGGTACTCTCTCGCTCATGGCTGGGCTGATGACTCTCCATGAGAATGGACAAGTTTTAATTGACGGCGACATCGCTATTTCTGGAGACTTGGAAATTGGCGGCACCTTACTCACAGATCTAATCGAGCCAACTGACTTCGGTCAACCTCTTCAGCTAAAACTAGCAACTCAATCTGGGCTAGTAGCTGGTGTCGCCACTGCCAGCTCTAGACTAGAAATATTGGGTGTGACTGATATCCCCACTGCCACTATCTCTGCTCAAGGTCGAGCTAGTTTTGATGGGGGTCTTAACATCGGTACTGAAGACTTAACTCCGATCAGCACCATGAGCGCCACTGTTGCTTCTAAGCAACCCTCCGGAAAAGCGACTATCAATAGTGGCACCTTAGGCATTACAATAAAATCAGCCCTAATTACTCGAGACTCGCTCATCTATGTCAGCCCAATCGGAAGCACTCAAAACCAGATTTTATATGTCAAATCTCAGACTCCAGAAGATCTCAGTACATTAGAACAAGAGGGTGGGTTCAGCGTTGGCTTTGATGTCCCAATTAGTAATAGTGCCACCTTTAACTGGTGGATTGTAAATTAATGAAAACTAAACAACAACAAATCTTCCACTACTTACTCAGATCCTACGGAAGGGTAGTCAAAAAGGCGTCAAAAGTGTGGCAAAAAGGTGTCAAAATGGTGTCAAAAGTGTGGCGATTTGCCCACCCCACCTACACCAGTGTTATCTATAAAAAGCTAAAAAGTCTTAACCTCCGCCTCGTAATTTCAATCCTAGTGGGAATAGCGGGACTAGTTTTAGCCATCAAACTCCTCGCGCCACCCATCACTACCTACATCAACACTCCTCGTGATTTGAAGTTAAAAAATGCCGCTGATTCGACCAACTATCTCTACACAGCCGGGAGTGAAAACCTAGATATCTTTGTGGGAGAGAAAAAATCTTACAGACCTACAGTTACTCTTAAGAATAAAGAAGACAGCTTGATTAGCTTTACCCTCTCTCAGACTAATGATGAGCTAAGTGAGCCCATTAGAGATGGAAATGTAGTTACCTTTGAGAATGTCAGGCAAGGAGTAGATCTAAAGTATCAGACTTTACCCAATGGTATTAAGGAGGAGATTATCTTAACCGAAAAAGGACAGGGTAATTCTTTTGCATTTGATACTGAGATTAATAATGCTAATCCCAAGATGATGACTAATGAGTTCTTTGGCTATATCTTCTATGACCAAGATGACAATTACTTATTTCATTTTGAGAAACCCTTTGCTGTAGATGGTGCAGGGAATAGAACTGATGACGTTCTACTAAGTGTGAGAAGACAAGCTAAAGAAGGTAATCTCTACAAGATTATTGTGACTGTGCCACTGGAGTGGCTCAATGACCCAGCGCGCGTCTACCCCATCAGTATTGATCCAACCGTAGTTCATGACACTAGCGCTGAGTTTTCACCGGGACAGTTAAATAGAAATAAAGACACTGGCTCTGGCTCCTTCCCCTCTCTTGAAACCTACTACCAAGAGTTACCAGCAGATGAGCACACCGTGGGGTTGTGGCATATGAATGAGACTAGTGGCACCTCAGTCGCCGACTCATCAGGAAATGGTAATACCGGCACTTCGGGTAGCAGTACTAATGTCACAACAGGTTTATTAAACAATGCACGGTCATTTAATGGTACTAGTGACTATATTTCAATCCCTAATACCAACCAACAGTCAATGTCTTCAATTACAGGATGGGTCAAAATAAATTCAGGCTCAACAACAAATCAAATGTTTGCACAAATAAGTCAAGGGGCTCAACAACTAAAGTCGAGTGATGCAGATGGTACTATTTCTATGAGTTCAAGGATATCAACATGGAGAACTCTAGATAGCAATATTGATATTCGCGATAGTCAATGGCATCACCTTAGCTTCGTTTATGATAGCTCTATAGGACAAAAAATATATCTTGATGGAAAACTAGTCGCAAGTGATACATCCACAGGTTCACTAGATGATACAGGCGATGCAAATGCCGGAATAGGGTCATCCTGGAATCACAGTGGAAACTGGCTCTCTGGCTCCATCGACGAAGTCCGCATATCCAACATCGCCCGCACTCCCGAAGAGATCAAGGCTGCTGCCAGTCGTCGCCCCTACTCTGTCTATACCAGCGAAGTAATTGACTTTGCAGATAACATCACATCTTGGAATGATCTGTCTTGGGATGAATGGGGAGTAGCCACTGGTGACGGCGAGACACTCAAAGACTCTACTGGTCTTGTAGCCCAATGGAATTTCAATGAAATATCTGGAACTACCGCAGACAATGCAGAGGGAACAGCTGCACTCGACGGCACACTAAGCGGCTTTGACTCTACTGCCTCTCAAGATGCTGATCCTGATTCATCTTGGACTGCTAATAACCGCCGCTGGGGTGCAGGAGCGCTTCAGTTTGATGGAGTGGATAGTTATGTAAGCGTACTAGATGATAATACTCTTGATTTTGGAACAAGCGATTTCTCGGTTTCTGCATGGATAAATACAAATACTAATAACGCTAACACAATCATTATTAGCAAACACGATGATGGGCCTCCCAATACCGGATGGTGGCTTCGGGTTACATCTTCAGGCCATTTTCAATTTGACACACTAGAATCTGGCAATCCTAGTTATATTGACTCTATTACTGCAGTCAATACTGGCACTTGGTATCATGTAGTTGGTATAAGAGATGGAACATCACTCAAAATCTATGTCAATGGAAAACTAGACAACTCAACAACTGATACATTACGAAATATTGACTCAACCTACCCCGTCAATATAGGTGCTAGAAATGCTGGAGCAACACAGCTATTCAACGGCACTATCGACTCCACCCGCATCTACTCCCGCGCCCTCCCCGCCCATGAGATTTTAAGTAACTACAACGCCACTAACATTGAGTTTCAAACTCGCGTCGGTGCTGACACCTCACCAGACGACGGCGACTGGGATGACTGGAGTTCAACGACTGGTGAGACAGCAATTGAAAGTTTTGACAGCGATGAAAGCACCAACTGGAGCTATCGCAAAGCAATTGCCATTTCTCACACCGGCACAGCAGTCACTGAGTATCAAGTTTTAATCGATGGTCTCGACACTTCTACTTTTATTTCCAATGGCAAAATGCAATCTGACTGCGGAGACCTGCGCTTCACCAACTCATCAGGCGCTCATTTACCATACTCCATAGTTGATAAAACTTGTAATACCACTGACACTAAAATTTGGGTACAAACTGACTCCATTCCTGCCAGTGGCGGAGCTACTATTTACATGTTCTATGGCAATCCTGCAGCAAATAACTATTCCAGTGAAAGTGACACCTTTAATTATAGTAGTGAAAAGTCAGTCGGCTACACTCTTGATACTGCCACCACCGATCTCCAAGTTATCTCTCTTTCTCCCAACAACTCCATTTCTCACAATGGCAGTACCCTCAGTCTTGGTAAATACCAAACCGGCTCATTTAGCACCATCAGCAAGTTTGCTCCTATTACCGCCAAAGGTTTATTCAATGCCGATGACAATACCGATAATACTGACTTATTTGTACCAGTTTCATGGGCAGGAACTGAGTTTTATTTTTATACTCGAGATGGAGCTATGGATCTCGATCTGCTTTCTCCTTGGGGTACCGCGACCGTGACTGCCTATGAAGGTGGCGCTGCCATTAGTGGTTGTACCAGTCTTTCAGTCACTTCTGCTGGTTCAAATGTCTCATGTACTGGAGCAGGTGCAAATGTGATTCGCGTCTCTAGTGATATTCCCATCCTTCTTTTCGTCTCAGGATACAATGGTGGTTTGGGTGGTGATGAAATGCCAGTTCATCCAACAACTACTCAAAAATGGCTTGGAGGAGGGTCTGCTTCTCTTGTTGAAAACGGGAACGCTAGCTTAGACTACCGCTTCTATGAATCCACCAATGCTTCTGAACAAGACTTAGCAGATGCAACAGCTAATACTAGCAACTCAACTATAACCGGCGATGGTAGTTATGGAAGTGGGGCTTCACTAGTCTGGTCAGCAGACTCTACTACTTATGGAGTCCATCAATACGCTGATGCGGATGGCGGTGACTCACACTACTTTAACGATGTAACAGAACAAGGCACTATCTTTGGTAGTGCCAATATCGCTGACTATATTTCTATTGCCTCCACCCAACCTGCTACTTGTAGTGTTTACGAAGCTGATGGCACCCTCAAAACCACTACTACTCTAACTAGCTCCAACACCGAAGTCTACCATTCTCTAATTGATGGGAATAGCACAGCCTATACCACCGGGGCTTGGTACATGACTTGTGACAAACCTGTGGTCGCTCACTACCAAAAGGTTACTGCTTCAGAATCTAACCTAATGCACTATCCAATGATGCGCCAGTTTACCTACCCCACTCCAGCCGTTGGCTCTCCTGGCACTGAAAGCACTCAAGCCAGTCACACTGGCTCTTGGATAGTAACGAGTGCTAACAATGTTGGCACAATTTCTCTATCTTCAGACACTACTCTAGAACTAGAGGGAACAGCTACAGAAAAAATAACTACTGGACGTCTACAAGTCGATAATAATACAGTTGGTCTCTGGCATCTGGATGAAACAGGCGGGACTGGGGCTTATCTTAAAGACAGCAGTGGCAATGACAATCACAGTACACCCGTTGGCACCACCCTCGCTCAAGGCATCGCTGGCAAAGCAAGAGATTTTGATGGAATCGACGATTATGTACAGCTAATAGATGATACTAGCGCTGATGCGCTTGGCACCGTTTTCTCCATCTCAGCTTGGTTCAAGTCTGAAACTATTACTGGAGACACTGATGGAAGGATTTTTACTCGAGACTGTTCTGATTTTTTCTGTGCTTACATTAATCAAAGTACTGCTTTCCCTCAAACTATGATCGTTTGGGCTGATGATACTGCCAGTAATACTTTCACTGGTGTAATCAGCGCTGATTGGAATCAAGTTACCATGACTTGGGATAATACTAATGTCAAGACATATCTCAATGGAAGCTTAATAAGCACTGATGCTTTTACTGGTTTTGCTGCTTCTGATCGACCAATTCTCATTGGTGATAATACTGAAGCAGCTCCTAGCCCTGGATCCAGCCCTTTTGAGGGCATCATCGATGAAGTTATGATTTCTGATACCACCCTCACTGCTGATCAGGTAGCCGAGTCATACCGCATGGGCCGTGACCACTATCTCAACAAAACCATCAGTAGCACCGACCTCTCTGGCAAGTCATCCCTCCCCTTCTACATCGCCGCCGATCGCCCCGGCTCCTACCTATCAGCCACAGTTGGCGAATCCGCCTACGCCAACTACCAGCCAGATGCTAATACTGTTGGATTATGGCACCTAGATGATAACCGCTTCAAGGATAGCTCTGGGAATGGTAACGACGGCAACTCTTTGTATGGCATCGACTATGGTATCAGAAGCTCTAATTTGACTCTAATTGCTAACCAATGGGCTGGAGCTGCTAATAACGGCGAAATGGATATCACCTGTACTGGTGGCGACGCTGCTTGCGCAATAGTCACCGTGGATGGAACTACTATCTCCACACCATCTATTACTAACGGCGTAGCTATGGATGAGTCAACTGTCAGAGATGCCTACATTATGTATTCACCCTCTTTAATTAATCAGGGCATTACCGCCTACGCCGGAAATAGCGATAATTACATTGGCATTAGATATAATTCTGGTTGGCAATATGACCGCAATGGAGGTTGGTACAGCTTCACTCCCATTGATTCAAATATCATTATTGCTTCTCTCTCTCAAGGCGCACCTACTATTACCAATCTTGTGCAGCTAACTATTCAACCAATTTCCACCCAAGGCAAGCGTGGCAAAGCCAGGAGTTTTAATGGGAGTAGTGATTATATTACTTTAACAGACACCACCTCAATTTCAGGTAATAATGCAAGATCAATTTCTGCTTGGATTAAAACAACAAAAACTACTGCACAAGCAATCTTAGCAACTGGTACTGCCGCTACGTCAGAAGCGTTTAATTTGATTGTCAGTTACGGCACTAGTGGATATTTTGGTGTAATGGGATATGGTAACGATTTTTATCCCTCAAGCGGCACTAAGGTTACAGATGGCAATTGGCACTATGTTAGTGCTGTGTATGATGGGAATGGAACTATACAAACTTATGTTGATGGTGAGTTAAACGCAACTGGGTCTTACTCTTATTCAACAACAGGACAAAATAATTTTATCGGAAAAAGTAATCATGGAGCACTCCCATATTATTTCAATGGCTCCATTGATGAAGTCCGCATCGACAACACCACTCGTACCGCCTCTGAAATTCGCCAAGCATACGAAGTGGGCAAACGCACCCACCCCATCACCATCGACTTTGGAGCTAGTTTAGACTCCGGCAACCTCATCGCCGGCAGTGGCGATCTCTCCTTCACCGTGGACGCCACCACTCGTGGCCTCAGTGCCAAAGGCAGCGCTCTATATCTCGGAGATAAAATCATTGTCCGCGAAAACTATGATGGGACTGAGTATATTGCTCAAGGTACTGTCTCTGCTGTCACCCCTAGCACTGGCGCAGTCACTGTTGCTAGTTGGGATGCTGGGAGCACTTTCCCTAGCAGTGGGTATACCGTCAACGCCGATGTCTTCAAATGGCAGCGGGAGTACTGGCCAGTAGCAGACAACACCATATCAGATCACATGAACGCCATCACCAACCTCACCTTCCGCCTCACAGATGGACATGAGGGTCGCACGATCTGGCTAGATGATTTGAGGAGTAACAGCGCATACCTCACCGACAAGACAGGTAGCACTATCACCAGCAGTACTGGCAACCAGTACTTCCAGTACCGCGCGATCATGACTTCGCTGGATGAAACAGTCTCAGCCACCCTCAGCGCTGTCACTCTCGACTACATCAGTAACACCGCCCCCTCCACTCCATCTCTCGACTTACCCACAGACACCAATACTAATCAGAATATTCTCCCAGTACTCAAAACCACCACTACCGACGCAGATAGTGACTACCTGAGATACAAGATCGAGCTATGCGAAGATGTGGGAATGACCACTAACTGCAATACTTATGATCAGACTTCTTCTCAGACTGGGTGGAGTGGTCAGAACACGCAAACTTCAACCGCCTACACCTCAGGTACTCAAGCCGTATATACTCTCCAAAGTGCCTTAGCTGCCAACGACACCTTCTACTGGCGCTCATATGCCATAGATCCAGGTGGAACCAATACTTGGAGCTCAACTCAAACTCCATACAGTTTTACGACGACTGCTGCCCCTACTGCGCCCACCACTCCCTATGCAGAGGGAGTTACTAATCCTAGTGCGATCACTGACCTGACTCCAGAGCTCTCTGCTATTCACAATGATGGTAATGGTGACTCTGCCAACTACTACCAAATTGAAGTTAATACTGCTTCTGATTTTACTGGCACAGTCATGTGGGACAGCACTAAAACTGCCATGACCACCACTGCTAACGGAGTTAGGTCTCCTGATATCTCCTACGCCGGCACTTCCCTCGCACTCGATGGATCAACCTACTACTGGCGGATTAAATTCTGGGATACTCTGGGAGCCCAAGGAGCGGTGAGCGCGACGCAGAATTTTACGATGAACTCGCCAAGTAATACTCCATCTCTAGACTCTCCGACTAATACTGCTACCAACCAATCCTTACTCCCAGCCTTAAAAACTACTGGCACTGACACTAATAGTGACTACCTAAGGTATAAGATTGAGCTGTGTGAAGATGTGGGGATGAGTGTTAGTTGTCAGACATTTAACCAGACCTCCTCCCAAACCGGGTGGAGTGGCCAAAACGCCCAGACTTCCACCGCCTACACTTCTGGCACTCAAGCTACCTACACTCTCCAGTCTGCCCTTAGTGTTAATACTACTTACTACTGGCGCTCTTACTCCATTGATCCCGGTGGATCTAATGCTTGGAGCAGTACTCAAGCTACACCTTACTCGTTTACCACTACTACCGCTCCGACTAGACAATCAGACTGTAGAATTAGTGAGGCTTCCGATGACTCTCAAAACACCATTATCTGGACAGACGTATCTTCCAATGAAGATTATTTCCAAGTTGATCGTTCCACTGACGCTAGCGCTTGGTCTACTCTCAGCTCTACTATTCCGGCTAACTCTAGTTCTTATATTGACTCTACTATCACCGCTGAGCATACTTACTACTACCGCGTTGCTCCATATCTCAGTGGTGGGCCCACTTATGGTGAGTGGTGCTACACCGACACTTTAACTCAAAACCTAGGCAGCTTTAAAATTAACTAAATGAAAAGAATAAAATTACTCATCAGCTCACTAAACACCATCGGCCGTGGAGTATTAATGTTGTTAGATTGGATCGGTACTGTAGTGATAAACATAGTTGGATATATTATCAAACTGCTCCAAAAAACAAGAATGGGACAAACAAGGTTTGGTAAAACTTTGGGTAATATTCGGCAGCGCCGCCGCAACAAAAACCGACGTGTATTCTGGGGGGCGGCCTTTACACTCATAGTTCTTTTACCAATCTCTTTTCTGAAATTAAAATCAGCAAAATCAGTTGCTGCTTTAGAGACTTATTATCAAGAGTACACCGTTGATGGAAATACTATAGCTTTATGGCATATAAACGAAGGCACTGGAACTTCAATCAGTGATAGCTCAGGAAATGGCAATAATGCTACATTTGCCGCTTCTGCTCCAAGCTGGACAACCTCAGGTCAAATTAATGGGGCAATCGATTGTGAATCAAGCAGTAGTCAATATGCAACTATTGGAAGTGGAGATATTGTATCCACACAAACACAACTCACGGTAGAAGCGTGGATTAAACCAGAGAGCATAGGACCTAACATTGTGGGAATACTTGGAGAAGGAGGTGCTTTTAGACTTATGATTGGTAAAAGTGGCGAAGTTCGGTTGCTTATCAAAGGAAATCCCTCAAATACAAAAAAAACCTACATCGCCTCCACCACTCCAATAACAGCAGGTAGCTGGCATCATGTGGCTGGAGTGTGGAATGGAAGTGCAGGTACTTGGGCAATTTATGTAAATGGAACACAGGTTGGTGGGGGAACTTCTACAATAACTTCTCTTGATGGTGGCGATGGAAACAATGCTGCTCTTTGTAATGGTTACAGTGGTGCTCTTTTGTTTTTTGACGGACTAATAGATGAAGTCCGAATCAGCAATATTGCTAGAACTTCCACGGAAATACGGGCAGCTGCCAATGGTGCTCCCAGCCCACCTACTACTCCATACACAGAAGGTCAGACTAATCCCACTGGAGTGATAGATCTCACTCCTGAGTTTAGTGCCATCCATAATGACATTGAGGCTGACTCAGCTAACTACTACCAAGTTGAAGTTAATACTGCCTCTAACTTTGCTGGAACTGTGATGTGGGACAGTGGTAAAACCAGTATGACTACTACTGCCAATGGAGTCCGCTCACCCGACATCTCCTATGCTGGCACTTCCCTATCTCTTAATGGATCTACTTATTATTGGAGAATTAAATTCTGGGATACGATTGGGTCAGAGGGAATTGTTAGTGCTACTCAGAACTTTACGATGAATACTGCCCCCACTGCCCCCACCACTCCATATGCAGAGGGAGTTACTAATCCTAGTGGGGTCACTGACCTGACTCCGGAGTTCTCTGCTATTCACAATGATCCTAATAGTGACTCAGCTAACTACTACCAAGTTGAAGTTAATACTGCCTCTAACTTTGCTGGAACTGTGATGTGGGACAGTGGTAAAACCAGTATGACTACTACTGCCAATGGAGTCCGCTCACCCGACATCTCCTATGCTGGCACTTCCCTATCTCTTAATGGATCTACTTATTATTGGAGAATTAAATTCTGGGATACGATTGGGTCAGAGGGAATTGTTAGTGCTACTCAGAACTTTACGATGAATACTGCCCCCACTGCCCCCACCACTCCATATGCAGAGGGAGTTACTAATCCTAGTGGGGTCACTGACCTGACTCCGGAGTTCTCTGCTATTCACAATGATCCTAATAGTGACTCAGCTAACTACTACCAAGTTGAAGTTAATACTGCCTCTAACTTTGCTGGAACTGTGATGTGGGACAGCACTAAAACCAGCATGACCACTACCGCCAATGGGGTGAGATCTCCCAATATTAGTTATGCTGGCACTGCGCTGACATTTAATGGCACCACCTACTACTGGCGGATTAAATTCTGGGATGTGCTGGGAGCCCAAGGAGCGGTGAGCGCGACGCAGAATTTTACCACCGGTGTTCCACCAGTTTTATCTGGAGGATGTGTAGTTCAAGAAACAGAAGATGACTCTTATCTAAATATTATTTGGACAGATAACTCTGATAATGAAGACTACTACCAAGTCGATCGCTCCACCGATGGCGCTGCTTGGTCTACTCTTAGCTCCACCATCGCCGCTGACTCCACCTCTTATCAAGACTCTACCGTCGCCACCGCTCATACATATCGCTACCGCGTTGCTGCCTATCTCACCACTGGCCCTACTTATGGCGACTGGTGTTCTACTGATACCCTCTCCCTATCAGAGGGAAACTTCTCTTTTGAGAATATCAATTTTGAGTAATATCTATAGACCCATACCTCTTGCGTCCCAGTTGTTTTTTTGTTCTAATATGATCAAGAGTCGAGATATGAAAAATCCTACCCCATCCACAAAAAATGATGAGAAACCAACATCAATCGAGAAAAAATCTTGGTGGGAAGAAAACCTAGTCAATATTAAGCAAAACTCACTTGCTGTAGCTCTAACATTAGCTTTAATTGTTTTGATAGGATTAGGTTTATTTATTTTTTTTCAAAACTCTAAAAAACAATTACCATTAGAAACAACTAATTATAGAGAGAAAATAAAGTCACCTGACTCCAAAGAAAATAAAGAAAGCGAAAAGTCGTTCGCCCAGTTATTTGAAAAATCTAAACCTACTGAAAAACAATCACCATCGCCACTCCCAAGCCCAGCTTGGATTCTACCAGGAAAAGAAACGTACGCAATTTCTCAAGGAGATAAGGCGGGGCCACGAATAGCAAACATGGTCATTGATCCTCAAGACCCAACCACCAATAACAATCAACAGACTGTTTCTTCTCAACTCAAACATTCATTGCCAATTGAAAAAGTTACCTTAAAGCTAACTTCAGATAATGAGGAAAAGTCTGTTGAGATGACACTAGTAGAAGGGACTAATAAGAATGGCACCTGGCAAACTCAGTGGGAAATCACTGACCCAGTGCTTTATAAATATATCCTCACTCTAGTAGCTACTAGCTCGGATGGAGAATCAATTGTTGATATTAGTATTCGCTAACATGAAAAAAAATATTTTCGCAACAACCACTATATTTTTCTCAGCCATGTTTTTTGCCCCTCGAGCCCATGCTGCCTGCTCTTTTCCAGCCTCAGGAAATGTTAATATTGCTAGTAGCTGCGGTATTGATGCTGGTAAAGTAGATGGACCAGACACTGGAACTGGCACTACTAACTCCGCCGTACTCACCGCCTCTGCTGGCACCATTACCATTGGCACCAATGCTACTTTAGCAGCTGGATCTATCACCATTACTAGTGGAACTATCGCTCTTGCATCTGGAGCAGAGCTTAAGCCCAAGACGCCCATATTTGCTGTTGACAGCGAAAGCCCACCAGATGGTTATGCTGCCACTCTTACTTTTTATACTGTCACCGCTACTGGCCGAGTCCGTAAAAACACCTTAACCTCAGTAACTGCAACTGATTGTAATGATGCCGCCTTTTCCACCACCAACTGCTGCCTGGCTCCAGAATACTGTTAGCTTTGCTATACTTAAAAAGTGAAAATAAAAAGAACACTCAAAAATAACTTCGGCTTTACTCTTATCGAGCTACTCGTTACTGTCGCTATCTTAGCGGTGCTAATTATATTAGCGCTTATAGCTTGGCAAAATCATCTTAATCAAGCTCGAGACGCTCAACGCAAAAGTGATCTCGAAAGAATTAGTATTGCTTTTGAAAACTATTATAATGATAAAGAGTGTTTTCCCGCAGAAGACATCTTACAAATATGTGGTGGAGACTCACTCAATCCTTACTTAAACATCATTCCTTGTGATCCAGTCTATATCCTACCCTACTGTTATATCCATGATCCCAATGATACTTGTGGTCAATCATACAAAATTCTAGCCCCACTTAAAGCCGCTAGTGATTCGATAATAGAGAAACTTCTCTGTAACGGTGATCTCTATTGTGGCTATGAGCCTAATTGTGCTGCATCTATTTCACCTCCAGCTGGATCTGATTACGGTGGCTTTAACTATGGAGTAACATCTGGAAATGTTCAGCTTTATAATCCCGATGCCGGCTCATCACCATCGCCATCGTCATCACCACTACCATCACCCACTAGCCAAACTTGGGCGTGCACTAAGGGAGATGTTGGTGCGGGTAGCCCTGGAGAATGCAATAGCTATAGCGATCCAATCGAATCAGGTTGTAATGTGTGGTACTACACTGATGATTGCGATAGTGAATGTACTCTCGACCCCACCAACTGGTGCCTAGAATAAGCAGCTGCTACACTTAACACATGCACAAACATAAGAAAAACATAAGAAATAATGCTGGTTTCACCTTAATCGAACTATTGGTAGTCATTTTTATTCTCGGTATTCTAGCAACTTTATTGATTACCAACATGCAAGGAGCTCGCCAACGAGCTCGAGATACATCCAGAAAAACTGGGTTAAATAATCTTAAAACAGCTCTTCGCCTTTACTATAATGACTATCAAGCATATCCAGCGACTGATACTGGCATTTACATACCTGCCTGTGGAGCAAATGGCGACTCACGTTGTCCAGCTGGCTGTGAAGCTGACTTCGCTGCTGGTGGAGCTGGTGGTTGTGACACCACTTATATGAGGGAGGTTGTCGAAAACTTTAGATATTATAGTGGAACTGTAGATTGTGGCGATGATGATTTTCGCCTTAAAATTGATTTAGAAAACTTATCTGATCCTGAAATTGCTAATAGTCAAGCCAGATGTCCTGAGGCTTGCGGCGCCACCTACGACGCCACTAATGAATACATCTTGTGTGCTGAATAAGTAAACTCAACAATCAAGGACTATCAAGAACCGGAATGCGACCATCTTCAACTGTTTTGTTTGAGCTAGACACCCCATAGTTACACCTCAAGTCACCGCAGCTTAAACCATAGTTTGCTGGACTATCAGTTAAGGTTGGAATTGATCTATCTTGATCATTTTCCAGCCGAGCATAAAGCTGGAAATATGAGCCATCAGACAAATAATAATAAGTTAAAGTTGTAGTTTGATCAGCCGGCATCTCAATCATGTAGATAGTGTCGTTCTCATCACTCCACTCTTCACCCCACTCACAACTACTCTCATTAGCACAACCAGCTATTTTAAAATCCACAGAATTATCTGGATACTCACCCTTGTCGTTAACATAGGCTTCTAGAGCATTGCTGATTTGCTCCAAGTCATTTTTTCGCCTCGTATCACGGCTTTTCATTTGAGAGCTCTGAAAGCTGCCAATTGAGATAGTCACTAATATCCCAATTACCGCCATCACCACCAATAACTCAATTAGGGTGAAACCATCATTCTTGCTATTTTTTTTAGATATCATTATTCAATAATACCATTATTTGCAAATTGACTTCACTGTTGAGAACGAATATAAATTACATATGCTCAAAAAAATTGTTTTCTCATTATTATTACTGGTTACTCCGCTTTTTTTCGCTCCGTTTACGCTCAACTTTTTTTCAACCAACAAACATCTTTTTGTTGTTTTAATAACCCTCATCTTACTCGCTGCTACTGGGATTAAGCATCTCATTACAAAGAAACACGTTCATCAATCCTCATTCTTCATCACTTCCCTAGGTTTGTTTTGGGCAGCGATGGGACTGGATATTTTCCTGACCCGTGAAGCTCGTGTAGAAAGCTTAATTGGGAAAGGAGTTCTTTTCTTAACACTCCCAATTATTGCTTACCTTATAGCAACTACTAAAAAATCAGCTAAAGGACTTCAATTAGCTCTAGCATCACTAATTGCAGCTGGAACTGCCCTTGCTTTACATGGAATTCTACAACTGGTTATATTAACAGAAATAACCAGACTTCCCATCTGGATGAAGAGCATTTCTTTTTCACCTGCTGGCTCCTTATTAGCACTCATCACCACCATCTTTTTTGCATTAGTGGCCACAGCTTCTTGGGCTATAAAAGAAAAAGAGGTGATTAAAAAAACCAGTCTCTTTACCGCTGCTGGTATTCAGTTAGCTGCCTTAGTAGCTTATGGATTCATGTTAGCTCAAGGTGAAATTGGGATTTCACTTTTACCACTTCGAGCTAGTTGGTCATTAGCTTTAGATGCAATTAAAAATGCTCGAGAGTTATTTTTTGGAATTGGCTTGGCAAACTTTACTGTCTTATTTACTCAATCAAAACCAGCCTTCTTGATTCAAACAGATCTTTGGACCACAGTTTTCCAAACTGCCTCTAACGAAATACTCCAGCTATTAGCCACCACTGGCATCCTAGGTCTGGGCAGCTTTATCTTGTTGTTGATAGCAACCATTAAAACTAGCTTCAAGCTGGAAAAATCACCGCTAACATTAGCCTTAAAATTAACTACTTATGCAATTATCCTTAGTTTCTTCCTGCTCCCAGCTGGAGTTATTACCTACACCTTTTTCTTCGTTTTAGCCGGCTTAATCGCAGCTCATGGCCAATACTCAACTCAAAGAGAAATAAATCTACCTGGATACACGAACTTGATTACAGCAGCCATTTTAGGAGGGGTTGTTTTATTTTCAGGATACTTTACTTACCGCGTCTATGCTGCAGAAGTATTAATGCGCCAAGCTCAAGTAGCTTTTTCTCAAAACGATGCTGAGAAAACATACGCCGCCCATATTGGAGCTGTCCAGCAAATGCCTCAAATTGCTGATTATCGGATCTCTCTTTCGCAAATTAACCTCACTCTAGCGTCATCTTTGTCTCAATTACAAGCAACTGACTCAGAAACAGGCCAAGCTACAGAACTAACCGATCAACAGCGAGAGCAAGTCTCTACTCTGATCCAACGAGCCATTGAACAAGGGCAAGTAGCCGCAAATTTAAGACCAAGCCTCTACTCTACTTGGCAGAATTTAGGCGGAATATACCGAAATCTAATCAACGTTGCTCAAGGTGCTGAAGACTATGCTCTTCAATATCTAAATCAAGCAACAGTGGTTGATCCAGCCAATCCAATCTTAAGAGTTGAATATGGAGGATTGTTCTATCAGCTTTCTCAACTAGTTGAGGATCCAGAGACTAAAGCTAGTCTTCTTGATCAAGCTGTTAAACAGTTTCAAACAGCAGTCCAGCTGAGACCAAACTATGCCAATGGCTATTACAACTTAGCCAATGCTCTAGACAAAAAAGGTGCTTTCAGACAAGCATACCAAGCCATGACTCAAGCATTAGCTAATATTGATCAAGACTCGACAGATTACGAGCAAGCTCAAAAAGAACTCTTGGTCTTAGAACAGAAACTACCAAAGGCACCTCAGCAAGAGGCTGACGGTCAAATAATAAATGACACCAAGTCACAACTACAACAACCAGCTTCCTTGCCTTCTCCATTGCCAGGCGGACTAATAGATATACCTCAAGAAACAATTCTTGTGCCTAGCCCAAGTCCTCAAGCTGAAGAAGCTGATGTCACCACCGACTCAACCAATTCAGCTGAAACAACTGAGACAGATGAGGCAATGCTACTCCCCAGCCCATCACCTCAACCGGCAAACTAGCTCATTAGATATCAACTATAGTTAAACTCGATAAAAAAGAGACTCTCTGCCTTTACACCTCAGTGGAAGACTGCTTGAATAATAATATGGTAAAAAAACTAGGTACTATTTTTCTATTGTCCCTGACCGTTCTGCTACTGATTCTAGTTCTACCACTAGGAGAATTTTTTGTTACTCAAACCAAAGAGTTTTTATCCTTACTAGCAGTTTTATTAATGATTGCTTTAACCGGTGTTAATTTGATCGTTAAAAAAACCACCACTATTTCTTTATCACCACTGACTGTGCCGCTAGTTATTTTTGGATTGGTTGTCACCGCCAGCATATTTTTTACTCACAGCCACCCAGTTGATAATATACTTGGTTTTGGAGGTGTCTATTTAAGCTTGGTTCTAATTGTTTGCTTGGGAAAAGAACTGGTAACTAAAAAATTCTCTCAAGTATTTATGAAGTATCTAGGAGTTGGCGCTGCCCTAATGAGCTTACTTTCCATTCTTCAATCTTTCGGCTATAAACTCAGTTGGATCTATGCAAAGTCACCCATTGTCACCGCTCAAATCTTAGGAGTAGTTTTGGTGGGTTACATTTTTTTGATTGCCAACAATATAAAAAAGGGTGTAAAAACTACTCTATTAAGTTGGGTTGTTGCCATTTTGATTACAGCTGGCTTCGGGTTTAATATTTATTCATCACTACCTGGCAAACCTTCTTCTCCATCTCTCCCATCACTAGCTGTGAGTTGGTCAGTTGCTCTTGATACGGTTCGCAATCCTAAAACAGCTGCCTTGGGTGTTGGACCCAACAACTATCATCTAGCCTATGCTCAATTTAAGCCAGTCTGGACTAATCAAACTAAACTTTGGAATGTCCAATTAAATCGTGCTTACAACTTACCCCTCACTCTTCTAACTTCAGCTGGAATTCTAGGATTTATTGGCTGGCTGCTATTAGTTTTACAAATACTCAAACAAGTTAAATACAATACTTCATTGAGAAAATCACCCACAACATGGATGCTATTAGCTCTTCTTGCAACTCAGCTAGTCCTGCCCCCTTTCACCTCACTACTAATTTTATTTGGATTAGTATTAACAGCCTGGCTATCATTGCCTGAGCAAAATTTTACAGTCAAAAAATATCACCGTTCCCTCATGGCTCAGATCTTAGGAATAGTTTTGGTAATATTATTCGTCTTAGGCAGCTACGCTTTAGGAAGAACAACTACCGCTGACTATTTTTTCTATAAAGCTAATCAAGCTGGTCAAACAAATAAGATGGTGGAGATGTATCAACTTCAACAGCGAGCAGTAAATCTGAATCCATTCTTGGCTATCTATCATCGACGCTATGCGCTCACTAATATTTCGCTAGCAACTGCACTCGCAAACAAAGCAGATCCTACTCAAGAAGACCAGGAAAATATTGTTAATTTGATACAGCAATCAATTAGAGAAAGTCAAACTTCAACCCAGCTTCAACCAGCTGATGTTCAAAACTGGCAAGTATTGGCTCAGATATACAACAATTTAGCTGGCACCATCACTGGCGCAGACCAATGGGCAGTTAACTCTTATGTACAGGCTATTCAAAACTCACCCACTGACCCGGAGTTAAGAATTGCCTTGGGAAGTATTTTCTATGGGGTCGATCAATTTGATCAAGCTGAGCAGCTGTTTGCCCAAGCCATTACTCTTAAACCAGATCATGCTAATGCTCACTACAATTTAGCTAATGCTTTGGCCAAGCAAGATAAGCTGGCGGAGGCAATAATTTCATATGAAAATGTTTTATCTCTAGTTGAACCTAGTAGTGAAAACTATAAACTAGCAGCTGCAGAACTAGCCACTATTCAAACCAAACTTGATTAGTAGGATCAATAATCCTGCAAGCAATGATTTCTTTATCATGATAGCGAATTAGTATTGACCATTTTTTTCTTAAAAACACAAAACCAACTAAAAAATAGTCTTTAAATTCGAGTTGTTTCACTTCTAAGTTTGAATTTTCTTCTTGAGAAATCTTACGCAAAATATTCCAAACGCCTCTCTTTAATTGAGGAGCTTTATTCTTTACCAAATAATTTAATTCTTTTTGAAAACGTATCGATAATAGAACTCCAGATCGATGATGACGACTCATCATACCTGCTTCATACTCAAAAAAAACTTGATTATCCCAACGCTTCACACTCTCTTTTCTCAAGAGAAGATCTACTCCAGATCTAATGGCTTGATTAATAGTAGTGAAAGCCTTTCTTTCTTTGAGTTTATCTAGTTGCTGTCTTTGGTAATCTGACAGAGAGACAAGGATGCGCTTGGACATTCTTAAAAATGATATCAAAAAGATATCATTTTCAATACACTAAAATCAGTACTACTTTCTATAGAGAAACGTCTTCTAAATTTAAATCATCTTGACTAAATCAGCTGATAAATTATCAGTCTGATCTTGGGTTGCTGCGCTAAACAAAATTACTTCTTGGTTGTTTTTAACAAAAATATCCTTAATGGCCTTAATTAACTCATCACTATACAAATCAATTTTATTAACCCCAATTAAATAAGGCTTATTGATTAATTCTTGCCCATAATCACCTAGCTCTCGATGTAATTTCACAAACTGCTCGTAGATTTGTTCAGCCTTTTTGCTTGTATTTAGCTCATCATTAAAAACCGCTTCTTCTGTCAAAAATAACACAAATAATAATAAACTACAGTGTTCTACGTGTCGTAAAAATGCATGTCCCAATCCTTTGCCTTCACTTGCGCCCTCAATTAATCCAGGTATATCAGCTATCACAAATTCTTTACCATTAACTTCCATCACTCCCAGATGTGGTTCCAAGGTAGTAAAAGGATAATCCCCTACTTTAGGCCTAGCTTTAGTTAGGACTGAAATTAAAGTACTCTTACCTGCATTGGGGAAACCAACTAAACCCACATCGGCTAGCAATAACTGTTCTAAAACAACTACCTTGTGCTCACCAATAGATCCTTGCTCTGCCTCCATTGGAGTGGTCTTTGCTGGGCCCTTAAAAGCATCATTTCCTCGCCCACCATACCCACCCTGACAGATTATAACTTCTTGTCCAGCTGAAGTAATTTCTATCAGCTGCTGCTTAGGTAATTTCTTGAAATCAACGTCTTTTAAAGAATCGATGGGACTGTTAATCGCATCCATCAAATCTTGATACTTTTCCTCCAGCTGATCACTTTTAGCTAAGATAGGAATCACATCAGTGTTCTCATACTTAGGAGGTGCTTCACCAGACTCAGATAAATAATATTTTTTAATCTTCACTTCATCACGATTAAGTTTGTAATCCAGGCTATAGCGTTGACGACGAATCTGACTAACTTCATTCTCTGCTAAAAGCCAAACCCTAGTTCCAACAGGCACCTTAATCACTAAACTGTCGGCCTTCACCCCAGTTTTTTTCTTGTTTCCACCAGATCGACCAGGCTTAGCAATATACCCTTTGACTCCAGCCAAGTGATGCAATGAGCTTAAGCTATCTGCACCCTGAATGATAATACTGCCACCATCACCACCATTACCTCCTGAAGGACCACCTCGAGGAATATATTTTTCTCGGCGAAAAGCCACTCGACCGTTGCCGCCATTACCAGCCTGTAAATGTAGTTTAACCAAATCAATCATAATAACTCCGTATTGTACCCTATATAACAAGTAATTTTAATTCAAATAACTTAATGGATTTAATAACACCCCACCCTGTCTAATCTCGAAGTGAAGATGAGTGCCAGTGGAACGCCCAGTGTTTCCCATTCGCCCGATCAAATCACCGCGATTTACTCGCTGCCCAGCTTGAACCTGGATTACACTTAAATGAGCATAGAGAGTTACAAAACCATTCCCATGATCGATAATAACTCGATTACCATAACCATAACCATCCAACCATCCGGCTCCAATCACTGTGCCACCGTCAGCCGCTAAGATTGGTCCGGCACCCTTGTTAGCGATATCGATCGCTTTATGATAAAAACGATATCCTTGAGTAATTCTGCCAGTTGCAGGCCACACGAAACTACCAGTAGCAGTTACGCTTCCTGCGTCTGGAGTGATTTGAAGTTGACGAGCCACATAGCCAGTAGTATTAACTACACTAGCCCTAACTCCATCTGGAACCATCAAATATTGACCAGTTGCTAAATCAAATGTTTCGTCATTAAGAAATTCATTGAAAGGATAGTCGACCATCACCTGAATTTCAGATCCTTCTAAACTATATTTTTTACCAATCGAAGCAATAGTTTCTCCTCTAGAAACCTTATGTCTAATTCCATCCAAGGGAAGTATTTTTAATTCCTGACCAGGCTTAATCTTACTAGTCTCAGTCAAACTATTTTCCCACATAACTGTAGTTGTCTGCAGACCATAGCGTGACGCAATACTGGATATAGTTTCTCCATCTGTTACTATATGAATAATAATTTCCCCACCACGATATTGGCGAACTTCTTCCGCTTGAAGAGTATTAAAGTCAGCTACGTGAGCTGAGGCTGTAAGGACTCCACCGACTATCTCTGACGCGACTTCATCTTCGGATTGAGACAAAACTAAAGGTCCAAAAGTGATCACAATAAAAGTTAAACCAACTGTACCAAAGTGTAGAAATGGCCGAGTATATCGGCCTCGTTTTTTATAAAGAAGATCTACTACTGCGTTCTTTCCTAGTTCAAAACCAGAAAACCACCGATAACCACGATGACGAATATAGCGATTAATAAACTTAAAAAAATCACCCCAGTCCTTCAATATAGCTGGCATTTTGAGACGAGTTTGCAAACGTGACATAGCCTATGCTCTGTTTTACCCTTGTTTCAGGCTTGTTAAGAATTCTTTATTGCTCTTAGTTTTTCTGAGTTGAGAGATTAATGTAGAAGTTCTCTCTTCCTCATCATTTAGCATATCAAGCATTCTATGTAATGTCAGAATTAATTGATAAGTAACTCCATCAAATAAGAGATCATCTCTTCTAGTACCAGATCTTTGGACATCAATTGCTGGGAAAATTCTACGCTCTGCTAAACGACGATTCAAACGAATCTCTTGGTTTCCAGTCCCCTTAAACTCTTCATAGATTAGGTCATCCATTCTAGAGCCTGTCTCTACTAAAGCAGTCCCAACAATTGTCAGTGATCCTGGAATCTCAAAGTTTCGAGCTGCACCAAAGAACTTCTTGGGTGGGAATAATGCCATTGGATCTAAACCACCAGATAAAGTTCTACCAGATGTAGGAATAGATAAATTATAAGCTCGAGCTAAGCGAGTAATCGAGTCTAATAAAATAATCACATCTCGACCTGATTCAACCATGCGCTTGGCTTTTTCAAGAGCTAGCTCAGCTACTGAGCACTGTGACTCAGGATTTTCATCAAAATTACTAGCAGCCACTTCACCCTTGCCATCAGTAATCTTAGCTATATGGCGACGAATATCAGTCACTTCTTCTGGTCTTTCCCCGACTAAAACTGCCATCAAATGCATCTCTGGATGGTTTTTAGCCACACCAGTTGCAACATCTTTTAGGATAGTAGTTTTACCTGCTTTAGGAGGAGATACAATTAAACTGCGCTGTCCCTTCCCGATTGGAGCAACTAAATCAATTATTCTTAAAGATAGTGTCTCTGCATCTACCTCAAGATTAATCTTTTCATCAGGATAAACTGGCGTAAGTCTGTGGAATTCTTTACGATCTTGTTTAAGAAAATCTTCGACTGACATTTCATTGATCCCAGTTACTTTAAGCAAACCCCAATAGCGCTCATTATCTTTAGGTTCTCTAGCTGGTCCTTCAACTAAGTCTCCTTCTTTTAAACGAAAACGCTTGATCTGAGAGTTTGAAATATAAGCATCTTTGCGATCACCATCGTGCTCAGATCTGAGGACACCATGGCCATCACGAACCTCAAGGACGCCTTTAATACTATTGGCAGAACTCGCATTTTGAGAGCGCCTAATATTTTGTTTGCCATTACTACGCCCTTTAGAATTACCACTAAGTGGTAACACTGGCACAGGCTTAGACTTCCCAAGTGTTTTTACAGGAGCTGGTTTATCTAAAGCAGGTTTCTCGTCAGCTGCGACTACTTTTTTTACTGGTGAACCGACTGAAACATCGGCTGTTTTTTTATCTATCATAAAAATAATGAAAATAACTATTACTTAACTATACTATCAGAACTAAAAACCGCGTATTCTTGTTTTTTTTGAAGAGGAGTTAAAATTTCCTTGATAGGAACATTCATATTATCTCAACAAATGCTCAAAAAGTCAACCTAAATCTCTAGTTTTGAGTACTATGATCCAAGTCAATTAGGCGGGCATAGCGGAAATATCTTAGAGGTGAGTTTAAGAATTTACAGGTATATAAAACCAAATTAGCTTCATAGTCAGTGATCTCTTCCCCCTGTTCTCCAGCGTAGATCTCATAGCTCCACTTTCGCTGATCAGCAATAATTTCCACCATATCCCCTGGCTCTAGATCTGGCAAACTATAAAATGAGTGATATTTCCAGTAATCTGTCTGCCACCACCATTCCCAGCCAAATCTGTGAGCAGCTAGAATAATTGGCAAGTCGTAGTCATCTCCTGGCTTACCATAACTAGGTGACATCCAAACGCCTTGCTTTAAAGATTCTGCTGGATCTTGAGTTGACCTTAATTGTGTTCTTACCCCTATTCGAGGAATAATAAGCCAATTCCCCTCTGGGAGACTCTCGTTTTTATCTGGTAAAGAGATTTTCTTTTCTACTGCTTCAGTTAATTCACCAGCCCCCTCATCAAATTCCCCACCTAGTGGAGTACCTGATTCCAAAGTAATAAGAGGTTGAACATCAGCTGGAAAAATTTGATAGTAAAAATCTGGCAACATCAATAACCCCACAAACATAAAAGATACAATGGAAATGGTTAATAAAAAAGAATTAATGAATCTAATCAAAAACGACTTCTTATTTCTTTTCCTTGGCTTACATCCACAATATTCTCTTCCGGCCAAATACAACCTGGTTTTTGCAAAGGAAGTTCTCAAAAAAGATGGAATTGTTGGAAGATTTATCTGCATATCAAAAGATTAAGTATTATATCAAAATATATCTTAATAGTCAATGTTATGGGATATCTGGGTTAAGGGAAAATTTGCGTTGGTTTTTTAGTTAGTTTTCATTGATGTTTGGGGTAAATGTGTAATAATTAGCACTTTAAGAGTGCTAAATGGGTATATTTATGAAAAAAAATGGTGTCAGAAATG
>Ga0209361_1000110_pt1 | contig 94898 bp, 108 predicted proteins | sample SaaInlV_200m_DNA_3_FD_184657 | JGI IMG/M metagenome (GOLD analysis project Ga0209361, IMG submission 184657) | Marine microbial communities from expanding oxygen minimum zones in the Saanich Inlet - SI037_S4LV_200m_DNA (SPAdes) (version 2) | ecosystem: Environmental > Aquatic > Marine >... | reverse complement strand
AATGTAAAGTCATTGCATTCTCAAGAGCACAAAATCATCTAGATGTTGCAAAAAGATTAGGCGCAATGGATGCAATGATATTTTCTAAACAACAACAAGAATTTCTAGATAAATTAAAAGAAAAACATGGATTATTAGATGCAGCAATTGTATTTGCTCCAGCAGATATTGTTACAGATACTGCAGTTAAATCAGTAAAAAAAGGAGGGATTATTGTAATTGCAACAGTAGGTGAGAATCCTGAATTTAGTGCATTTGAAGAAAAAACAATCAGAGGCACATTGATTGGATCTACAAAAGACATGGAACAAGTAATCAAGATATGTGATGAAAATGAAATTGAAGTGGTTTATCAAACATTTCCTTTAGAAAATGCAAATGAGGCATTAAAAAAATTAAAAGATTCACAAATAGAGGCACGTGCAGTTTTAATTCCATAGTTTTATGGGATAATTGAAGAGATTAAGATGAATTGTAAAAAATGTCATCATACAGATGAGGTACACATTCCAGATGAAAAAAGTAAATCCATAATAAAATTGGGTAAATGTAAAGTTCCAACTTGTACATGTAAACAATACATTGATCCAATTCGAGAAATCGATGAAGATTTGTTGTAATAGTTACAGAATTATTCGTCTGTAATTAAAAAAGACAAACCTTTCAAGTCTTCCCAAGTTAAATTAGATTTTGAAGTATTCATAATTAGAATAACATAATTTTACATTTAAAGAACATGAATGATTTGTACTTTTCTTTACACAAATCATATTCAATTAGAGGGATTTTTCTTCATCACCACAATGAATACATCTTTTCATGGATAGTACCTCAAACCAAGCATAGTGATGAGCAAATCCTTCTTTACAACTCATAGAGCATGAAATTGATGTGGTGTAGTAATCAGGGTATCTATCAAATAATGTATCGATCAAGGTGTAGAATCTATGAATAATAATTCATATACGAAAAAAAATCAAACAACACATGGATAAACACAAACCATCAGATGAAATGATTAAAGATTTGGATAATTTATTATCAAAATTAAACGGTATGGAGATTGTTGCATCAGATGAGCATCAAAAAAATTCAGTTAAAGTCATGAGAGCATTAGTGGAAGGACAAATGCATTCAATTAATGAATTTCAGCATTTGAAAAAAGCAATAGATTTACTAACTTTACAATTATTTGATGTGCAAAATAAAGTTAAGAATTAAGCCTAGTGTCGCTTAACCCACAACTAATACAGCGATAAAGACTAGATTTTTCAAGAGTTTTTTCTAAATTCATTTTAGAACCACAACCAAGACAAGTAATCTTTTGAGAATCCAGAGCATTATCATCAGAAACACGAACAGAATAGTCAGGGGTGGATTTAGGAATATCATTAGAATTGCAATGCGGTTTGTATTGGAATAATATTTTACGAATTACATTAATTCTTTTTTCATCAGGAGATTCAAACAAAGGTAAAATTGCAAGATACAAGGATTGTTCAGAACCAGATTGTTTAATCCAACATTTGAACTGTTTATGAGAAGTAAAAAATGATTTATCGTCAGTTTTTTGACAATCACCGACATAAACTATATCAAATTTATCCTTATTTCTAGACAAAATCAAGAAAACTAATTTTTCCATAGGTGGACCCCATTCAGTAATAGGAATAGGTCCAAGAAACTCATATTGTAAAATTTGAATGCTCAATGAATGTAGTACATAGTACTGTCTTTTCTTTTTATCGGAGAATATAGACCAAAATTAAGATCTATTAATTAAATTCAGACTTGAAAAGATTAAATTCAAGAGTTATTGATTTCACGTAAATGAAAGATCCTAAAAATTTGAGACAAGTAGGGTATTCTATGATCCTAGTCTCAGCTAGTTTAGTAGCAATTCTAGTAATAGGCATAGCAATAGGCGAGGATGTTTTATTTGCAGATAACATTTCAAGAAACAATACAGCCCATTTCGATGAATGTAAAGCAAATGATTTCAAAACAGAAGGTTGTGAAATATACTGGGATAGAATTAACAATAAAATATCAGGAATTTATGTAGATTTAGACAACTAACTAGTTACGGTAAATAAAAAATCTAAAAACTATTTTTGATTTCATTAGCACGATTTTGATATAATTGTGCTTGAGGGACATCATCTAATTCGTTTAGATAGATATCAGCAAGTTGTTGAAATGGATAAAAATCACCAGGTGAGAGTGTAGATATTTTTTTTAAGCATTCAATTTTTTTTTCAGTATTTGAAATTTCAACATAACAGGTGTATAATTTAGTAAGAATCGTACAATTATCAGGGTTTTGTTCAAATTGTTTTTTTAATTGTATGATTTTATTTTCAGTATTTTTAATAGATTCAGGATTAGAAGTACTTTGTTTTAACACAATACTTTTTTTAATTTTATCTAACAATCCCATACAAAAAGAAAGATAACACTAGAAATTAAGAATATTGATTTTGCAAATTCTAAAAATAAAACCTAATATCCGTTTGTAAAATCAGAGATCATGTTCTTGTCCTTAGTAAGTTTATTCATAGCATAAAACGCCCCACCTACAATTCCAGCTTGATAAAAAGTATACAAAAATACACCAGAAGATGTAGGATCAGACTTTGTGAAACTTAAAACAAGAATAGTAACAAAGACAAAAGTACCAACAGAGGATACAAGTCGGTTTAAGAATCCATTATCCAAACCTACAATTCTTTTGGTAGCAGCTGCCATTAATGCAATACTGCTAATTATAAGAAAAGTGGCACCACCATTTGCCATAACAAAAACATGGAGATATGTCAACAAACCATCTTCAAAAATAGATACTTCAGGCATTACACTTCCACCATTAATTGCAAAGTTAACAGAACTGAACATTCCACCAATTACAAAAAAGAACAAGAATACTTTTACAATTGATCTTTTAACAGGACTTTGAATTTCAGAAGGGTTAACAGCACGTTGAGTAATTTTTATCCCATAAAGGAATCCTATAGCCATTGCAGGAATAAACATCAAATTAATTAAAATTGGAGATTCTCGATTAATTGCTTCAATTTGAGGATGAAAAATTAAGAATAGAGTTATTGCCAATAATGCAGAGGAAACAAACAATATCAAACCAAGATATTTGTGATCAGTAGGTTCAGAATTCATATTCCAATTGTACATTTCAATAAATCAACAGAAAATGATTAAAAATAGAATCAGAAAATGATTTGGTTAAAGTATCAATTCTGTTTACCCTTTTTAAGAGAAATTACTTTGAAAAGGCATGAAAAAAGGATATGCAGTCATAGTAATTGGTATAATCACATTCATTTTTGGAGTTATTTTTGATCTTCAAGGACAATCCATAGTAGGTCCAGAATCATCTTTTATGTATGCCAATCCAGATTGGATTACATGCGGGATTGAGATAATGATCATAGGGGCCATAGTAATTGGAATGGGCATCACATGGAAGGTTTTAAAAAAATAAAATTAATCAAAAACCAGCAACAATAGGATCGGTAGGTTTCATAATTTCTCGTAGTAAAATAGTTGCAAAAGAGCCCCTAGATAGTGAAAACGAAACATTGGTTTTATCAGAGGAGTAATCAGAACAATGAATTGCAGCTTGTCTAAAACCGCCTTCACTACTAACTTCTTGCATTTCTTTTATGAAAAAATCTTTTGGGGAAATCTCCTCTTCGTTTAAAATTTTAGAAATATAATAATCAAATCGTGTTTTTTTATAATAAGAATACCCAACAAAAGGCAATGCAAGATATTGTTCAACACCATCTTTGTATTTTCCAATTATACTTTTAGAATCAAAACACACATCACCAGTTGTAGATTCAAATAAATTCTCACCACCCAAAAATGCAGCACTAAGTGATTGATTAAAAATAAAAGACTGATAAGCTTGAATGTAAAATCGTCTTAAAGATAACGGAATAGCGTGAATGGCACGTATAGAGTCATCATGTTCAATCATTTCTTTTAAAACAATTCTTTCAATATCCATTTGGCGAGGAACCTCATCAAAATACTGCATATAATTTGCTTTATCAGAAAGTTTTGTACGAATTTCTGTATTTTCTTTTGAATCATAACCAGAAGTAAAAGACAAAATTAGATCAACGGCTTTATCAAAATCCCTATGCAAAATTGCTTTTCCAATTAAATGAGTTACAGGTCGTTTTGAGCCAAATCTTTGATAACCATAAAAATTCAAAACGTGATTATGTTCAGTAAATGAAGATAAATCATCAGAACAATCAGAAATGTGTATTTTAAAATTATTACCAATCATATCTTTTTTAGATAATGGTTTTTTTGAAAATCCAATTCGAGTAAGAGAGTATTTGTCTGTAGAAAAATCATCAATAGGTTTGCCTTTGTGAGGAGAACCAACGAATTGTTCAGTTACAGCAGATGCATCTTTTAATCCCAGAGCTTTGAGATGGACGCCTGTTTTTCGAAATATACCAGATAAAGCATGATTAGTATCAATTTTTTTCTTGTTTAATTTGTAAACAGCATAACCACTTTGATCAGTAATAGAATTATGAGCACGTTTAGAAATTAATTCAGATACTTCAAAATCTTCAGAAGTTATTCTAATTTTTCCACCAATACCAGAAAAATTTGTGGTGTACAAAGAGATTCCAATTTGAGAATCAATATCAGGTATCAATCTATTGTCACGGTTACAAATTTACTTACTGAAACATCAGGTAATTGAATTCCAAGTAAAACTTTGTAAGTTCCAGAAACGGCATCATCAGTGGCAGACATTTTCAAATGAATAGGTATTTGGGAATCAGATTCAAGTTGAAAAGATTCTGTTGAATCATGAATTAATTCCAAATTCAAAAAATCATGAGTAGTGGAAAGTACCAGCAGAGAATCTAAAGAGGTATCAATTGATGAAGTAGATATTACAAAGTGGAATTGTTTTGTTTCACCAGAATTCAATGATATAGAATTAGATTCAAGTTGAATTTCAACTGGTAGTGGTACAGAAGTATCTACAACACCAATTTTATTTTCAACCCATTCAGTAAACCAAATTTTTTCACCATGTATTGTAAAATCAAAGATTTGTGCAATTCCACAGTCATCTAAAACTTCAAATCCAGAATCACAGTCGCCCCAATTAGGATTTTTTGAAGGTACATGGTATTCCACAAGAGATTGAGTTGTAGGATTCATAACAGAAATATTATTTGCAGTTTGTTCATTAAACACAAGTCGTCCTTGATTATCATTTTCAATCCAATAAGGTCTAGAAATAGGAGATTGAATTACACCTGTTTGATTTCCATATGTCCCAAACATAGGATCTGCAGTGACATATTGAATAAATTTTTCAGATGAAGAATTAAAACTGAAAAAAGATGATGAAGTCGTGTCAGCTATCCAAAGAAGGCCATCATCAGAAAAAGTGATGCCGTTTGGAGTAAGTAATTGAACAGGGAGGGCATAAGCATTAATGAAATCAACTAAGGGTAAAAATTGTTCACCAGAATTAGACACAGCATTACGATAATCATTTTGATTAAACTTTACTAAAAATCCACCTTGTTGGAATAACCAATTGGTATACCAAATGTTATCATTTTCATCTAATGCAAAATCAGCAGTTACCGAATCATCAATTGCAGAAGGAATACTAAGATAATTTACTTCAGCATCAGATAAACTGACATCCAAAATAGTTAGTTTGTTTCCAGTAAAATCATTAATGATAATTTGAGATCCTTCAATTCTTAATTTTTGAGGTAAAGAATTATCATCAGAAGGATAAGATAATCGATCATATTGTTCATCAAGAGTAGAAAATTTCCATATAGAATCATAGGTTTCATCAGTAAACCAAACTGAACCATCAGGGGCATAATCAATTCCCCACATCATTGAACGGCCACCAGGAGGCCATGTTGGGTTTTCATATTCAGTAAATGTTTCACTAATAGGATCAAATTTTGCAAGATTACCAGTATTTGTTTCAGTAAACCAGACATTACCATCATAATCAGATACAATTGCTAAGGGGTTTGTACATTCTGTAGGAATAACATATTCTTTAACAAAATCAGTAGATTTGGCATCAGTATCAGAACTACAAAATTGAGTCCTTTGATCATCAGGAAAATTATCAGCAGGCGTTCCAGTAATAGTTACATCAGGAGTATCTACTTCAGGCTCCATGCCAGGAATTGCAATTGCAATAGTAGAAGAAAGTAAAATTGCACCAAAGAAAATAGTAACAAATACACCTTTTTTCTTCATAGAATAAAAAATATAGATCCTTGTTATATCTTATTCCCAGTTAGTTATAGTAATTTTAAATCACCAGTAATTTTATCAATTAAATTTTCAGGTGCAGGTCCAATTGATATGCAAGTAGTAGTGCCAGGAGCTAATTGAGTATGTCCAGCATCAGAAACTTCAGACCAAGGAAGATTCAAATCAATAGCATGTCTTTTTATTTCCTGTAATTCTTTAATTCCTGAAACTTTCACAACTACTTTTTCTTGACCACCCCACCATTCAGACCACCATTCAGGGTGAGATTTTCTAACATGTTCAGCACCAAGAACACAAGCATGACCAACTTGAGCTGCAATCTTACCCTTGCCCATACCAAGATCAGTTCTAACAACTATTACCTGTTTGATGTCTCCCACAACATTACCAAAAATAGGCACAATGAAAAACTTTTGAATTAAATAATTGACAAAGAACCAAAATCTATGTACTATGATGTAACAATTGCAGGGGGAAGCGTTGCAGGTTTATTATGTGCAAGAGAAATATCTGCAAAAGGATTTTCAGTATTAGTAATTGAAGAAGATTATGAAATAGGGACACCAGAACATTGTGGAGGACTAGTCAGTATTGCAGGTTTAGAAGAATTAGGAATAATTCCATTTAGAAAAACTTTTGATCATATGATAGAGTCTGCAGAAATTACATCTCCAAATGGAAATAAGTTTACAATTAATTCAAAAAAACAAAAAGTGGTAGAAATTAGCAGAAGAGAATTAGATAAACAAATTGCATTTCAAGCTCAAAAGAATGGAGCAGTGATAAAAGTCAGAACAAGTTTTCAAGAAATTACAGATACTGGAATAAGAACTAATGAAGGTAAAGTGGAATGTAAAATTTTTGTTGATGCTAGAGGAGTATCATCATTAATTCAGAAAGATCGAACAGGCATATTATCATCAGCACAATATGAAATTTATGCAAATTGGATAAAAAAAGGGAAAGTAGAAGTAATTTTTGATCAAGAAAAATATCCAGGATTTTTTGCATGGATAATTCCATCTAATGAAGGGAAAGGGAAAATAGGTATAGCAGGAAAAGGAATTAACGTAGCAGAAACATTAGATGAATTTCTTAAAGAAAAAGGACAATTTTCAACAATTAGAAAAATATTTGCACCCATTTGGATTAAAGGTCCAATTGAAAAATTCGTAGAAGGTAAAACAGTAATCATAGGGGATGCAGCAGGACAAGCAAAACCAACTACAGCTGGAGGGATTTTTACAAGTGGAATGGGAGGAGTGTACGCAGGACAAGCCATATGTAAATTTTTGAAGACAAATGAAATATCAGATCTTCAAAACTATCAAAAAAGATGGATGGATAGATTTGGAAAAGAATTTGAAAAACAATTACTTGCTAGAAAAATATTAGAAAGAATAACCAACCAAACAATCAATAAGTTATTTGAATCAATAACTCCAGAAATTATTAAAGAAATTTCAGAAAAGGATGATTTTGATTTTCATACAAGTTCAATAATAAAATTATTAGGAATGAAAGGTTCGATAAAAACAGCTCAAGCGTTAATCAGCGGAGAACTCAAAAAAATATTAAGTTAAGAGAAATACAAAATCTAAGGAAGGTATAAATGATGTTTACAGAAAATTTGAGCATGTCATCTACCATATCATTACCAACATGCAGTTGCTGTCATAGAGCAATTATGCCTAATGACAAATGTGTAAAATTCAACTGTCCAGATTGTGGGGTAGATCTTGTTTGGAGATGTGAAAGTTGCAGAGAGGCAGCAAGAAACTATACTTGTTCTTCATGTAATTTTCAAGGACCTTAAACAAAATGACTGACATAGTATTGATAACAAAAATCCTCCCAACAGGAATGGAAGTGAATTTAGATAAATTAGCTGAATCTATCAAATCATCACTAAAAGAAGGAATCATTATGAAACGTCATGCAAAAGAACCATTAGCTTTTGGTTTAGAATGTGTTAAAGCTGAATTTGTATTAGAAGATAGAGAAGGACAAATGGATTCATTAGAAGACACCGTAAGAGCTGTTGACGGTGTTAGTGAATTTGAAGTTCTCAGTATGAGCCGTAATTAAATTAACAGGAAGTAAGTGATTTTTTGGTCCGCAAAGAAGAGCCTTTGCAAATGAGAATTGGTGAAGCAAAACAAAGGGACATAGGCAAAAAACGTGCAAGAGTAAGTCCAGAAGCAATGAATTTTCTAAAAGTTGTATCAGGAGACATTGTTGAAATTATAGGTTCAAGAACAAGTTGTGCAGTTATTTGGCCAGCAGATGAAGATGAAAAATTTCCAGACATAATTAGAATTGATGGACAAACAAGAAAGAATGTAGGAAATACACTAAATGATATCATAAAAATAAAAAAAGTAACAACAAAAATTGCAAAAACAATAACACTGACACCAGTTAGTGATTCAATAACAATAGACAATGAATTTACAGATTTTGTGAAAAATAGACTAAAAGGATTGCCAGTTACATATGAGGACGAAATTTCTGTAATGATTTTAGGAAATTCCATGGATTTCAAAATAACAAAAACAGTACCAAAAGGAGTAATCAAAATGGACAAAACAACAGAAATGAATATTTCAACAGAAACATCCATCGATAGAAAAATCAGAGTGACATATGAAGAGGTGGGAGGATTAAAAGAAAAAACAAAAGCAATGAGAGAAATTGTAGAGTTACCACTAAGACATCCAGAATTATTTTCAAGATTAGGAATTGAATCACATGGAGGAATTTTACTTTATGGTCCACCAGGATGTGGAAAAACATTACTTGCAAAAGTTCTTGCAAGTGAATCAGAAGCTAACATGTTTTCCATTAATGGTCCAGAAATTATGAATAAATATTATGGTGAAACAGAAGCTAAACTAAGAGACATATTCAAAGAAGCAAAAGACAAATCACCAAGCATTATTTTTATTGATGAAATTGATGCAATTGCACCAAAAAGAGAAGAAGTTAACGGAGATGTTGAGAAAAGAGTTGTGGCACAATTACTAGCATTAATGGATGGGTTAACAGATAGAGGAAATGTCATAGTATTGGGGGCAACCAACAGACCAGACAGTGTAGATCCAGCTCTCAGAAGACCAGGAAGATTTGACAGAGAATTTGAAATTACAGTACCAAATGAAGATGAAAGATTAGAAATTTTACAAATCCATACACGAGGAATGCCAACTAGTAAAGATATAGATCTAAAAGAATTATCATTAGAATTACACGGATACACAGGGGCAGACATTAAATCACTATGTAGAGAAGCTGCTATGAAATCAATCAGAAGGTATTTGCCAGAAATTGATCTAGAAACAGAAAAAATTTCATCAGAAATTTTACAATCAATGCAAATTAAATTAATTGATTTTTACGATGCGATGCATGAAGTAGTCCCTACTGCAATGAGGGAATTTTATGTAGAAAGACCAAAAGTGTGGTGGCAAGATGTAGGAGGATTAGACGAAGTGAAAAAAGGATTAACAGAAAATTTAATCACAGCAATAAAAGAACCAAGTAAATTTACAAAAATGGGAATCAAACCACCAAAAGGAGCTTTACTTTATGGCCCACCAGGATGTGGAAAAACATTACTTGGAAGAGCAGTTGCAACAGAAACAGGAGCAAATATGATTTTAGTTAGAGGTCCAGAAATTCTTTCTAAATGGATGGGGGAATCAGAAAAAGCATTAAGAGAAATATTTAGAAAAGCAAAAGCATCATCACCATGTGTAGTAATTTTTGATGAATTAGATGCATTAGCTAAATTTAGATCAAATGAAGGAAAGACAAGTGAAACAATTCTGAGTCAATTATTAACAGAAATAGAAGAAAGTACATCATCACGAGTTGCAGTAATTGGAATTACAAATAGACCAGACATCATAGATAATGCACTATTAAGGGCAGGTAGATTAGATCTAGTTTTGTATGTTTCACCTCCAGATGAAAAAGGACGTTTGGAAATTATTAAAATTCTAACAAAAAAAATGCCATTATCAAATGATGTAAAATTACAAGAGATTGCAGTTGCAACACAAAATTACACAGGTGCAGATTTAACAGCATTGTGTAGAGAAGCAGCGGTACATGCAATGAGAAATCAATCATCAAAAATATCTAGTAATGATTTTGCAACTAGTTTAAAACAAGTTAAACCATCAATCACTAAAGAAGTAGATCAATGGTATAATACCATAAGAGAAAGTATATCTAATGTAGTACCCAAGACAGAAGAGAAAGCATTTTACGGTTAATCATGACAATCCCACTACGAAATACAATATTTGACAAAATCAAGGAAGCAAATTCATTAACGGATGTTGAACTTAACAAAAGTTTAACAAAAGATGGATTAAATCTATCAGAAGGAAGATTTAACAAAGTGTTGTTAGATTTGGAAATTTTAGGTCTTATCAAAGTAGCATGGTTTACAAAAGATGAACGTAGAATTGAAGTAATAGTAATTGAAAAAGAAGAAGATCCAATCGCAAAACAAAACAAGGAAGTAATGGAAAAAGATTACGAAGCAAGTTTTCCAGGATTAGACAAGTAATTCAAAAAAAAGTAATTAGATTAAAGGAATATGAAATGCTGCATCTAATGCAACAGCAACAAAAATTATTGTCAAGTAAGGAGCAGTTACCTTGTATGCTTTCCAAGCAAATTCAGAAGTAGGGGTTTTTGTTAATTTGTAATGATATACAAGCATTAATCCACCAGATACAACTGCAATAACAGCATAAACAAGTCCTAATCCATCAGGAATCAATACTAGTAACAAAGAATATGGAATTAAGATCAAAGTGTTGCCTAAAATGAATTTAGATGTTTTTTGCATTCCAATTACAACAGGCAACATAGGAACTTCAGCTTGTGCATATTCATCTTTAATTTTCATGGCAAGACACCAAAAGTGAGAAGGAGTCCATACGAATACCAAAAATCCAACTAAAAATCCCAATAAATCCATACTACCAGTTGCGGCGGCCCATCCAGCCCAAGCTGCAGCACTACCAGCAATTCCACCAATTACAATATTAGATGTATTTCTACGTTTTAGCCAAACAGTGTAAATTATCACATAAGAAAATATTCCCACAGCAATAAAGAAAGCAGATATTGCATTAAGTGCAAAGAATCCATAAATCACAGATATGCAACTTACAATCAATCCATACAACAAGACATGAGATGCAGCCATTCGTCCAGAAGGAATTGGCCTAGTACTAGTTCGAGTCATTTTAGGATCAATATCTCGATCATAATAATGATTTAAGGCACTAGAGCCAGCAGATGCCAATGCACCTGCAACTATAATATGCAAATAATCTAAATATTCAAGTGGAGCGGTACCAGATACCAACTTACTTGCAGCATACATTGACGTAACTGCAGTAATCACTAAAAGAACAACAATTCTTGGTTTTGATATCTCAATTATTTCATTAATTCCCAATTTACTCTACACAATTTGGAAGCCATTTTAATCCTTGTTGTAGATCCACCATATTTCAAAAGGAATAAGTATTCACCCCTACCAGCTAATTTTAATGAGTAATTGGGACCTATTAATGCCAGGAATGGGCCTTACAGGTATAGGATTAGCAGGGCTCATTTTGTCATATGCAGGTATTGCACATACGTTCATTGATGGCATGCATGCATTAACGGGTCTTACCATGTTTGTAGGATTAATTTTTACAGCAGCAGGTATCTTAGATGGGGGTATTTCAACAAGCACCAGAGCCAAAGTGACAACTTTGGTAATTGTGTCAATATCAATAGGATTTGGACTTTATACATTAGTAACCATGAATACTTCAGACTTTACACTTACAATTGTTCTAATTTTATTGGCAATCGCACTTCCAGCATTAGCAATAGGATATGTTGCAATGAAAAAACCAGGAAGTATAAAACCAATAGGATTGGTGCTAGGATTAGCAGTAGCTAGTGCAATGGTGATTTGGGTTTCAGCGGGAGCAATGAGTGCAGATGAAGAGATAACATCTGAAGAAACAGTAGATCATGAAGCAGTTGAAGGATTAACGACAGGACCAATTTTTGCAATTGAGATTCTTGAAGATTCAGCTCAAGAAGGAAATCCAGATTATAGTCCAGACAGAGCAATAATAACTCAAGGATATGTTATTGAATGGATAAATGAAGATTCAGCACCACATACAGTTACAAGTTCAGCAGATTATGGAGAAACATTTGATTCAAGTTTGATTAGTGCAGGAGAGATATTCACATTAGATACAACTAATTTAGAGATTGGAGAATACGAATACTTGTGCATAGTACACCCTTGGATGACTGCAACATTAGTCATAGAAGCACCAAAAGAGCCAACTAAAATTATAATTCCAAAAGGAGCTGCAATTCCAGAAGATGGAAAAATATTCTATGATCCAGAAACAATCAATATTTCAACTGGAACAACAGTTGAATGGGTAAATGAAGATTCAGCAATGCATACAGCAACATCAGGAAGTCCAACAAATGGAGCTGATGGAATATTTGATTCAGAAATATTAAACATTGATGATACATATCAATTTACATTTGCAGATGCAGGAAACTATGATTACTATTGTATTTTACATCCATGGATGATTGGAACTGTTAATGTAGAATAAAGTTGCAGAAAATTATTTTAAAACAATCAGATAAAAAAATTTTATCGCAATATTCAGAAAATCAAAAACCCAATGAGGCATGTGCCATATTATTTGGAAGAAAAAATGAAGTTTTAGATATATTTTTAACAGAAAATATCGATGAATCACCCATAAATTTTACAATTTCAAATGAACAATTGATAGAAGGATATAAGATTGCAGAAGAGAAAGAAATGGAAGTCATATCAATATTTCATTCACATCCAAATTCAGATGCATATCCTTCAAGTACAGATAAAAAATTTATGCAAAGTAATCCAGTAGCATGGATAATTTATTCAGGAATTAACAAAAACTTTAGAGCACATATTCTTGAATCAGATAGCATAGAAATTCAAATTGAAGAAAAATAATTATAACTATACATATTGATCAAACATAATTTCACTAAATTTTAATTTCTTAAAACATAATAGGATAAAAAATAATTCAAACATATGAGTAAAAAAAATACCAGCACTATTACATTTAGAGTAGATGAAAATGTAGATAAGCATCTTAGAAAAATTGCAAAAGAACAAAAAATTAGCATCAATACTTTAGCTAATCAAATTTTTGGAAATTATTTAGATTTAGATGTGTATATGGAAAAATTCGGAGTAATGAAAATGAGTAAAAAAGCATTCAAAATGTTTTTAGATAAAACAGATGAAACGGAACTTAAACTTTTAGCTCTTGATGCAGGTTCAAATGAACCTAAAGAGTTCATATTATTCAAATGGAAAGAAATTACATTAGAAAATGTATCTACATTTATGAAAATTTATTGTGAACATTGTGGATATGGGCAATGTGATCTAGAACAATCAGAAAACAAGGTATCCATGAGCATACGTCACAACTTTGGTAAAAAAGGATCATCATACATTGCTTCATTTCTAACAGCAGCAGTAACATCCACATTGAATCTTGAATGTAACATTATAGAATCAAATGAATCTGTAACTATTTCTTTTGCCAATTGATTGCAAATGATTGCAAATAATACATGTTAGTTAAATGTAATTTGAGACATATTTGATTATGAATACAAAACAAGATACATCAGTTAGTGATACTTTAAAACAAAAAATAGACATGATAAAACACCTCAAAGAAAACAATACAACTTACAAAGCCCATTGGTGGCGAGCTATGTCAATGTCAATAGCATTATTCATTCATGCTTGGATACCATCGATGTTCCCAACTTATGCTTCAGATAAAATGAATCATAGATAGTCACTATCAGGCATTGTGAAATAAATATCCCTTTTTTTATTAAAAAATATGGAAATTCACGTATACGACACTTATGTCAAAGCAGCAGATGGTCATACCATGCACTTTGATGTAATTACTGGTGAAAAAGATCATCCTAAAGCCATAGAATTTGGTAAAGAATGGTTAAAAGAAATAGGTGAAGCAGAAGCTGAAATGACACAAAACGAATGTACATTCTGTCACTCACAATCTTGCCCAGAGCCTGTTGAACAGGCAATTAAGGAAAAAGGCTATTTTATCCAAAAGATGGAAGGCTGTCCTTAAACATTTTTTTTCTTTTTAAAAAATATATTTTTTTAGATAGAGGTTTCATAGTTATTGTATGAATGAAACCAAATATGCAAAATTGACAATAAATGGAGATAAAAAAACAGTGTGGATTTGTGGTTGTTTTCAAACAACAGATAATTATTTTAAATTCTGTGATAAACATAATCCAACTTTACAAAAAGCAATTCAGTCGCAAATTGATGAGTTGGATATGACTTTGATTGTTGAAGAAAACAGTTAGATTACAAGTAGTGTAACAAATGAAAAAATAATTACAATAGGGACAATATTTTGATTAGGGTATTAAATTTGAGGACAAATACATTAGTGTAAAAATATCCAATAACATTAATCATAATTTTATGAATTTTAAAACAAGTATGACTTTCATTTCAACTAAGTATGAATCAAAAAGAATGAATTTTGTTTCTTTTTTTATAAGCTGAAAAAGTCTTTCCGCGAAGTCCTTGTCTAACTAATTTATTAAATCTCTTTCCATGTGCAAGATAAGGGAATCTCATATGGATTAACTCATGGACAAGAGTATTTTCCAATATTTTTTCATCAGGAATTTTTCTGACATTAATAAAAACCAAATTATGTTGAAGATAAGATACACCATAATACTTGTAAGCAGATGTACGTCTGCCTTCAGTCATTTCTTTAGGAGCATCAAGAACTTCTTTAGTAGATAATAAAATTTGAGGTTCAGAAATTGAAAATCTTTGAGAGTAAATTCCAACTTTTTCTAAAATTTGTAATTTAAGATCAGGATCAAGTTTCACATTAATTTTTCAAGTAATACATGTTTATCTTAAAATGTCAATTGTTGTACAATGTTTGGTTGATTTTGATTCTACAAAATTACAAATGAATAGGGTCAGAGGTTTTGTGGGGTAATCACGAATCATACAGCCACCGTCTCATCACACCCCATTACTTCATTAAATTAAGTAATGTTTGTGCTTTATTTCTAATTTCTGTAGTAATTTGTACCAAAACCAATCCCTGATTTGGTTGACCATACAAAACAATAGAATGTTCAGGAGCATGTATACAAACAGGTAATACCAATAAATCTTCTTCACCATTTACAGTTAACCTAACAGGGGAATTCATAGTAAATGCTTTTTTAATTATTTCAATACTTTGTAAAGTAATTTCAGCAGGAGGATTATCAATAATTAACTCAGAGGCATTTCCAAGTTCTAGAAGTTCTCTTTTTTGTCTTTTTTCTAAACCATCAATTATTTGTAAAGATGGAATTAAATCAAAATCAATCATTTTCTCAGTAGTTTTATCTCCAACTGTAATAATGTAAGAATCATCTGAAAGGTATTTTTGAATATTTTCTTTATTATCTTTACCAACGGGTAATAATATTCCTAAAGGAATTTTCAATTGATCTCTTAAAGAATCAGGTAATTTCACAGGAATCGTAACTAAGTTGTGACATTCTCAGACTGTATTTCGTCAGAAGATTCAGATTGAGGTTCAGATTCCATTTCATCTTGTAAGTTTGATGCAATAATACTACATTGAGCTGCAACATTTTTTGCACTTGCTCTAAATGCATCAGCACTTGGAGATTCAACATGTGTAATCATGATAGGTTTTCCAGAATCAGAGCCAGACATAATACCATAATTTAATGGGATTTCACCTAAGAAAGGTATATTGAATTGTTCACTAATTTTCTTTGCACCGCCGTTACCAAAGATGTAATGTTTATCATCACAATTTGGACAAATGAAATGACTCATATTTTCAATGACACCAATAATTGGAACATTTAATTTTTCAAACATTGAGACTGCTTTAACTGCAACATTACTTGCAACATCTTGAGGAGTTGTAATAACAAGAATGCCAGTAATAGGAATTGTTTGTGCAAGAGTTAATGGAATATCACCAGTACCAGGAGGTAAATCAACAATTAGATAATCTAATTCAGACCAATTAGTATCAACCAAAAATTGTTTTAAAATTCCAGAAATAATTGGACCACGATAAATTGCAGCTTGATTAGATTGATCTGCAAAGAAACCAAATGAAACAACTTTTAATCCATTAGAGTCTGCAGGTTGTAATTTATTATCTTCAACTTCCATAGAACCATCTTTCATTCCCAACATCAAAGGAATACTTGGGCCATAGATATCAGCATCAAGTAATCCAACTTTAGCTCCTGTTTGAGATAATGCCAAAGCTAAATTTAATGAAACAGTGGATTTTCCAACACCACCTTTTCCACTAGCAACACCAATAATATTTTTGACAGTTGCCATTTGAGTATCAGCATCAAGTGAACGTCCTTCCATTACTTTTGCAGTTACTGCCATATCAAAATTTTTCAAGTCAGAAAGTTCAGCAATTGCTTTTCGGACATCTTCTTCAATTTCAACATTAAAAGGGCATGCAGGAGTAGTTAATTCTAAAGTAAATTTAAGATTACCATCATTAAGCTCTAAATTTTTAATCATCCCCATAGAAACAATGTCTTTTTTCAAATCAGGATCAATTACAGTACTAAGTTTTTCAAGGACTTGATCGATTCCAACCATTGCGTCAAAAAGTGAAAATACATTATTTATAGATAGGTCAGATAACAAAAAAATGGGAATTTTTAAAAATAATCATCAAAATCTTTAGAAATTTGAGGTAAATCACCCAAAGATTCATAAATTGAAATTCAAGAAAAAGAAAACAGTTGTTTTCCATATCTACCCTAGTTGATGTTGTTAGGATTCCTCCAAGCTTATTTGGAACTACACTCAAAAAGGCAGCAGTCAACATTCTCAAAGAAAAATATGAGAGTATGATTAATGCAGAATTAGGCTACATCATTATGATTTTAGATGCCAAAGTAGATGAAATGGGAAAAATGATTGCAGGAGATGGAGGAACATTCCATAAAGTGCAATTTGAGGCATTAACATTTTATCCAAAATTACAAGAAATTGTTCAAGGAGAAATTGTAGATATTACAGACTTTGGGGCATTTGTGAGAATTGGTCCAACAGATGCATTACTTCACTTATCACAAGTTATGGATGATTACCTCAAGAGTGATGTAAAAATGGGATTAATTTTAGCTAATCAAAGTGGAAGAACATTAAAAGTAGGTTCAACATTACGTGCAAGAATCACTGCAGTATCTTTAGGAAAAGCTGCTGCAATGGGCAAGATTGGAATTACGTGTAGACAGCCATTCTTAGGTGCAGATGAATGGATTGCTGAAGAAATTAAAAAAGCAGATGGTTCTGGAGAACCAGCAAAAGTAGAGGCCAGTTAAAATGGCACGAGAAATGGCATGCAGAAAATGTAAACGAGTTACAACAGAAAAAGTTTGTCCAGGTTGTAAGTCATCAGATTTAACACCAGATTGGAACGGTGTTGTATTAGTAGTGGATCCAACAAATTCAGAAATCTCAAAAACGTTAGCCATTACTCAAAAAGGCAAATATGCAATTAAAGTAACATAGAATATTTCTAAATCTTTAAAATTAGATTAACATTTAATCATAACATGTCGTTTAATCCAAAAAAACAATTATTACAATTTCTTGCAGAAGACATAGGTAAAGGCGACATAACAAGTGCATTATTAACAAAGAAAAAAATTTCAGTAAAAATAATTTCAAGAGAAAAAGGCATTATTGCTGGCTCAAAATATGCAAAAGAAATTTTTAAACTTAAAGGATGTGAAGCTAAAATTTTGATAAAGGATGGGTCAAAAATTAAACCAAATCAAACCATTATGAAAATTACAGGAAACGCAAGTAAAATTTTAACATGTGAAAGAACTGCATTAAACATAATTACAAGAATGAGTGGAATTGCAACACAAACAAATCAACTTGTTAAAAAAATTCCAATTAAAACAAAATTATATGCAACAAGAAAAACAGCACCAGGATTAAGATATTTTGATAAAGAAGCTGTGGAGATAGGAGGAGGTAAAAAACACAGATTACGGCTAGATGAGATGGTTATGATCAAGGACAATCATATAGCAGTAGAGAAATCATTATTATCACTAATTAAAAAAACCAAAAAAAAATATAAAAAATTTGAAGTGGAAGTTGAAAACACACAAGATGCAGTTCTTGCAGCACAAGAAGGGGCAACAATAATTATGTTAGATAATTTTTCTCCAATTCAAATCATCAAAACAATTAAAATTCTTAAAAATAAAAAATTACGAAAAAAAGTATTACTAGAAGCATCGGGTGGAATTAATTCTAAAAATATTTCAAAATATGGGAAGACAGGAGTAGACATCATATCCATTGGAAGTATAACAAATTCAGTTAAAGGAATAGACGTTAGTTTAGAAATTTAATAATTTAATTCAGAAAGTAAATCAAATACAGATTTATTTTTTGGATCAATCTCCTGAATTTTTCTACAGCAATCAATTGCAGGTTGGTTTTCCTCCAATTTTTGATGAGAATATGCCTTCAAAAGTAAAACATCAATATCATAAGATCCAATATCAAGAGATTTATCAAAATATGAAATTGCAGTACGATATTTGTTTTTTAGATAATAAATTCCACCAACAGTAAATAGGGCATCATGATGATTAGGAACTTTTTCTAAATAATCTATACCTAATTTCAAAGCATCAGGATATTTTTTTTCTTTAACAAGTTTTTTAAATTTTTTAAATTGTTCTTCATTTTTCTTTAATTGAAGATCTTTAGGAGTTCTACTAAATAATCCAACCAAAACTATCACAAATTAACTGATTTCAAGCATTCTATTAATTGCTAAACGAGCTTTATCAGCAATTTTTTTTGGAACAGTGACAATATTTTTCTCATGTATCAAAGCATCATAGACTTTTTCAAGAGTAATCATTTTCATATATTGACATTCAGCTTTTTCAGATGCAGGGATGAATGTTTTATCAGGGTTTTGTTTTCTCATCCTATACAATATTCCTGTTTCAGTGGCAACAACAAAATTCTTGGAATTAGATTTACTTACATGATTTAACATTCCTTCAGTTGACAAAATTGAAACTTTATTACCATCATAACTTCCATCAGCAACATCGTACATCATAGGTGTTGTACAACTACATTCAGGATGAATTACAAATTCAGCATCAGTCATGGATTTTAATTTTTTATTAACATCCTCAGCTGTGATTCCTGCATGTACATGACATTCACCGGCCCATATGTGGATATTTTTTCGACCAGTCATTTTTGCAACATAAGAACCAAGAAACATATCAGGTAAAAATAAAATTTCTCGATCTTCAGGAATTGCCTTTACAACATTTACAGCATTTGATGAAGTACAACAATAATCAAGTTCAGATTTAATTTCGGCAGTAGTATTAACATAACCAACAGAAATAGCATTTGGATGTTGCTTTTTCCAATTACGTAATTCATCAACAGTGATTGAATCAGATAAAGAACATCCAGCTTCCAAAGAAGGCAATAATACTTTTTTTTCAGGACTGATAATGGCCGCTGTTTCAGCCATAAAATGAACACCACAAAATAAAATAGTTTTTTGATCAACGGTTGCAGCCAACCTAGATAATCCAAGAGAATCACCGGTAAAATCAGCTATATCCTGTACATCAGGAATTTCATAATTATGAGCTAAAATGACCACATCTTTTTCTTTTTTCAGTCGCATTATCTCATTTTTTAAAAATGAAGTATCCTGAACTAACATGATTCATAAAAAATTGAATATATGTGAATTTAAAGAATATGAAATAGACAATAATTTTCTAAAAAGTGTCTAAATGAGGTAATTTTTGCCAATTAAGTGCCAATTTGTATATCATCAGAACAATATCTTCTCAATGTTTCAATAGCAGATAAAATAGCTAACTTACTAGTTTTAGGATTTTCAGGATCAGGTGTATTTTCTATAGTAAATGTCATTTTTCCAGATTTTGCAATAGCCTCAATATGATGAGTATTTTTATCAGTATTAGGATCTGCAATAATTTTTACATGAGTTTTATCGCTACCAATTCCAGATAAAGACACCAATGCGGCCACATTGATGTTTGCAGGAAATAATGAAACAGCATCACGAGCTGTTCCTTCAAAAATAATTGTGGGTGAATCAATTGAATCTAAATTAATTTTAGAAGTTTCAAAAAACTTTGCTCCCTTTAATGAACGAGGATGTTTTGTAGTTGTGATAGATACAGATTCTAATTCATTTTTAATAGACTTGATCCCATCCAATCCAGCAATTGCTCCAGAAGGGAGATAGATGGTTTTTTTGAAATGTTCACATGCATCATACAAAATATCATAAATGGATTCATCAAGCAAAGCTCCAACACTCATTATCATAAAATCACGTTTATTTTGTAAAATACTTAATCCATCATCCCTTACAGCATTTTGAGATGCAGCTTCAACTACAATATTGACTGAATGAGAAGAGAGTAAATGAGAATTTTCAACAATTTCAGGTTTTGTGTTTAATTTTGAAACAAGGGTAATTGAAGCGTCTTTAGAATCATCATAAATATGAGTTAAAACTCCAGGTATTTTTCCCGAATCAATTGCAAGTGCAATCTGAGTACCCATTACACCACATCCCAATAGACCAATTTTTTTCAAGTGATCATAATAAGAAAGATCTCTTAATTAATGATAGTCTAAAATACAATTATTCAAAATATTGAAAATAAATCATATTTGAAATTATTTTTTTAGGTCATGTAAAATGATTCTAAAATTAAATGGAAAATACATGGTTTTAGTAGATCATCTTTGTCAAGAGTTAACACAACCTAAAGATTTTATTCAATCCTACTAACCATTGTTGTGCTCAATTCAGTATACAAAGATGCAATTATCAATAGGGAGAAAATGCTATCAATCCTAAAAGGTCCAAAATTTGAACAAATTTTAGAAAAGGCAAGGGGTAATTGGAATGATTTTACGCCTACTAAAGAAAATGTGATTACAGCTGGTATCGATAGTAGTTTCAACAATACAAAATTTCAAGGAATTGAATTATGGGCAACAACTGCAGTTTCAATTAAATCAGATGGAGAAATAATTGTAGATTTACACACTTCAGGATTAGGTTCAGACACAGATCTTTCAAGAATCGCAAGTAAAATGGAAATTGATGCATGTGAAAAAACGGTTGATGAAGTAGATTTAGTATTAATGGATGGGTCACTACATTCACAATTCATGACAAGACAATCAACATTAGATGCATTAGTTGTAAAAACAATGAAAAAGAAAAATAATGTAATATTTATTGCAAAAACATCAAATACAAAAAAACAGTTTGAAAATTTGGGTTCATTAGCTGGCGATATTTTTTACTATAATCACGTAACAAATGGTCCAGGTTTTAGTGAAATATTTGTAGAAAAAAACTATGGCCCAGATAAAATAATATCATCAACATTTGTAAGGTTAAGTGATTCAACTCCAATAATCAAATTGGAATTTTTAGGAGGTAAACATGACAATGAAGAAATTAAATTAATAATGAATAAACTGTTTAAAACTAGTGTAGGAGGATATCCATATGCATTAAAACTTGCACATAACAACTGTAAAATATCAGACAAGGAACTTGGAAAAATGGTTAGTTTGTTAGGATTAAGTAATGAAATTGGATCTAGAGAGGTATTAGGTTGAGTTTAGGTTTTGTAGTGGGAGAATCAAAGCCTACATCAGTAACAGCAATTACATCACGTTCATTATCAGTTGGAGAATATATCAAAATCAGTATTGATGAGGGAGAGATTTTAGGATTAGTTGAAAGATCATCAGTATCAAGTGCAGCATTTACAGATGTTAGAAATTTTCATGAAGCAGAAGAAAGTACAGAAATTGCAGACATCAATAAAAGAGATAAGACATTTACGGCACATATAGGAATTTTAGGATTTTTAGAAAATTTACGTAAAGGACAATCAATTATTCCAGCAATACCACCAATTCCAGGCACAGAAATTACCCAGCCAACTAATCATGATTTAGAAGAAATTTTTAGTCCAAAAAAAGAAGGATGGTTAAAAATTGGTAATTTATTACGAAATAAAAAAATTGAAGCAAAAATAAATTTAGACAAAATTGTTTCAAGACATCTAGGAATCTTAGCAATGACAGGAATGGGTAAAAGTAATCTAGTTTCATTAATTACAAAAAAAATATCAGAAGTAAAAGGAACAGTAATAATTTTTGATTACCACAATGATTACACAACACTAAACATTCCAAATGTGAATGTAATTGATGCAAAAATTAATCCAAGATTACTTGAAGCAGACCAATTTTCAGAAGTATTAGAAATTAGAGAAAACGCAGATGTCCAACAACGAGTTTTAAGAATGTCATTCACACAAGAAGTAAAAGAAGCAGGAGAATTTTGGAATAAATTAGAATATGAAGTAGATTTACTTGTAAATTCAGAAGACAAAAAATTAAAAGAAATTAGAACATCAGCATACAGAGTACAAGATATCATAGAGGATGCACAAAGAAGGTTTGACGATATTTTAGATCCAGAAATTGGAAATCCCATGGACTACATAAAAGAAGGATGGACAAACATCATTAACATTTCAGAATTATCAGAAAAACAAGCCAACGTAGCAATGGGATTTTATTTACAACAGTTACTAAAAGATAGAAAAAATGCGACCATAGCAAAACATGGAAAATCAAAAAAGCAAAAAGATTACAAATTCTTTGAACCAGTTTTCATCATCCTTGAAGAAGCACACGTGTTCATTCCAAAAGATCACGATACTGCAGCAAAATATTGGGCTGCAAAAATTGCAAGGGAAGGGAGGAAATTTGGAGTAGGTTTAGCAATAGTTTCTCAGAGACCACGTAGTGTAGATTTAAACATCCTAAGTCAAATGGGCTCATTTGCAATTATGAAAATCATTCAAGAAGATGACCAAAGACAAATAGCCTCAGCAACAGAGTCCACTAGTCGTGAATTGATATCTCAATTAACATCATTAAATGTAGGAGATGCAGTTCTTGTTGGACAATGGACAAATTTACCATCAATGGTACATGTTGAAGAAGTTAAAGAAAAGAAAATGGGAGCAGATCAAAGTGCAACTAAAGCTTGGATAAAGGCAGATAAAATGAAAAATGTCGGAGTTGAATCCACCCAAGGATTAGTTGAAAAAGATTTGTTGTTAGACTAATGTTATTTGCACATATTTCAGATACTCATTTAGGATTAGTACAGTATGGTTCCAATGAAAGAGAACAAGATGTGTATGATGTTTTTAATCAAGCAATAGATATTTCAATTAAGGATCATGTAGATTTTGTAATATTTTCAGGAGATATTTTTCATATGCCAAATCCAAACGGTAGAGCGATAATACAAATGGCAAATGGGTTAAAACGTTTAAAAGAAAATAATATTGATTCATTTTTTATTTTAGGTGAACATGACATTAGTAGAATTAGAACAACCCCAATTCCATACGTATATCATAATTTAGGATTTTCAAAATACATAGGAAATGGAAAACCAATAGAGTATAAAGGAATCATGTTAGCTGGATTAGATAAAATAAGAAAAACAGAAATGACTCAATATGAAGAAATATTTTCAAATTTAGATAAAAGTGTAGAGGAATTTCCAGGACATAAAATATTAGTACTACATCAAGGAATTACAGAATTCAACAAATTTGCAGGAGAACTACAATCAACAGATTTACCAAAAAATTTTACATATTATGCAATGGGCCATTTACATGATAAAGACATTAAAGAATTCAATCATCTTAAAGGTCCAATTGTATACCCAGGATCAATTGAGTTAACAACTAGTGAAGGAATTAAAGATGCCAAAAAAGGGTTTTTTGAAGTAGATATTTCTGGAAAAGAGGCAATACCAAAATGGATTGAATTAGATACCAGACCTCAATTTTCATTTAACACAAAATACACAGAATTAGAAAAAATAATTGGAGAAATTATAGAAAAAATTAGTGAACTTACAAAAAAACCAATGATTCAAGTAAAAATAGAAGGAGAGGATATAGAAACAGATCATATTCAGGCACAAATTGCAAGATTAAATTCATTAGTACTTAGATGTTTTTGGAAAATTACTACAAAGCAAATATCAGATTCATCAGTATTTTTAGATAGACCAAGTGTAATCGAGGATGAAATGTTTAGACTTTCAATAAATGCATTAGATTCAGAAAAAGATGCAGATTTTGCAATAAAACAACTCTTACCAACATTATCGACAGACGGAATGAATCAAGCATTAGAAGTAATTCTAGAAAATTTTGAGAAATTCAAAAAGGAAGAAAAGCAATGATAACATCAATTGAATTAGGAGACTTTTTAGCACATTCAGAAACAAAAATAAAATTCAAAGATGGAGTAACTATTTTTGTAGGAGATAACGGAGCAGGGAAATCAAGTATCATTGATGCAATTACATTTTCACTATTTGGACAACATACAAGAAAATCTAATAAAGGATTAATCAGACGAGGAGCAAACCAAGGATTTACAAAAATAAAATTCACCATAAATGGTAAACAGTATGAAACAGTAAGAAAAATAGACAGTAAGGGGAGTTTAGCTGCAACATTTTCTGAAATAACAAACAATGAACGAGTAGAAATTGCTGCAGGGGAGAGAAAACAATTTGGAGAATCAATGACAGAGCAAGTGGAAAAAATAATAGGGATGGATTTTGAAAAATTAAAAATAGCATCAATTGTGCAACAAGGGGAATTGAATTCAATAATTAATGCAAAACCAAAAGAATTCAAAGAATTACTAAATGCCATAATTGGAATAGATAAATTGGATGTGGCATCAGAATCTATGAAAAAAGTTACAAAAGAATTTCGTGAAAAAATAAGAACGGATTTAGGATATGATGATACTCACATAGAAATTTTAGAGAGAGATTTTGAAAAATATCAACAAGACATTAAAGAAGCAGAGCCTGAAAAAAATCAACTAGAATTAAAACAAAAAGAAATACAAGAAGAACTAAAAACATTACAAAAAGAATTAGAAATTGAAACACCAAAAATTGATAAAATTAAACAATTAGAATTAAGGAAAAATGAGCTTTTAACATATGTAAAAGACACAATTGAAGAGATTCGACAACAAATTAGTGAAAATGAGCGTAAAATACGGGATTGTAAAGGTTGTTTTGAGGAAATTAAATTAAAAGGGAATTTTGAGATAAAAATTCAAAAAATAGAAGAAGCAGTAGAAGAAACATTAAAGAAAATCCAAGAAATGTCAAGTCAAATTGCATCTTTAAAAGAAAAACAAATCCTAGCATCAAAATTACAATTAAAAGATAACAAATGCCCAGTATGTGATTCAACTGTTGAAAAATTAAATCCATTTTTTCAAGAGGAGCATATCAAAGATGAGATAAACAGGTTACAAGGAGATATCAAATTAAAAGAAAAAGAAAGAGACATGTATAGTCAAAAAAGAAAAGAATTTTTAGAAAAAGTACAAAAGACACGGGATGCAGAAGCTACACTGAGAGCACATTCAATTAATAATGAAGAAGAAGTAATAAAAATTCAAAAAGAAACACAAATTCAAAAAGAAAAATTACCATTGTTAAATAATAATAATTTAAAACAAATATCACAAATAGATAATCATGCAGAATTAATTTTTCAGAATATATCAAAATTAGAAGTAGAAACAAAAGGATTTAATGAAAAAGAATTTTTGAATCTTAAAAAAACAATAATAGAAAAACAAACAATTGTATCTCAAATTGATCAACAAATGGGAGGAGTTTTAGAGAAAATAGATAAAGCTAAAAAACAAATAGAAACAATTCAAAAATCAATTTTAGAACTTAAAAAAGTTAAAGAATATATTTTAAGATTAGATAAAATCCAGATGAATATTTTTAGTAGAGATGGATCTGTTGCAACAAGTTTAAGATCATGGGCATTAAATTCAATTTCAGTTAAAGCCTCGGAATATTTATCATACCTAAATACAAAAATTCAAAGAATTGCATTATCAGAAAAAGCTAGAGATGTATCCATTGCATGTTATTCAAAAACAGAAGTTTTGGAATTAGAATCTCTAAGTGGAGGGGAAAAAGTGAGCGTAGCATTAGCATTACGACTAGGAATGGCAAGTTTACTAGGCTCATCAAATCTAAATTTAATGATATTAGATGAACCTACAACACATCTTGATGCTGAAAGGAAAAAATCATTGGTCAGAGTACTGTCTCAACTATCAGAAATTTCAAATTCACAATCACCAATGCAATTTTTAATTATTACACATGATGCAGAAATATTTGAAGATTCAAATGTTGAACAAATTTACAAGTTTGAATCTAGTGATGAAGGTAGTAAAGTTATTGAGATTTAAGAGATAATTCTACTTTAGTTAACATAAATTTTAAGAATTCAGATAATGATTTCTCACCATCATATTTCAAATTCCATCTCTTTACAAGTTGATCATAAAATACCCATTCAGATTCATCTTTTTTGAGATGAGGTATCATCATTTCCTTAAATCCAATAAGATCCCAATCAGTAGGACACATAATATCACTCATCTGAGACAATTTTTCATCTTTCATTTCAAATGGATATGATTTGCATACACCTGGTTTGAAATCATTAACTGTACATCTATAGACGTCATCAGTTTCTTCAAGAAATTCACATGCATTATTTTTTTGTTTCAAAGCAAGATCCACCAAACCTTCTTCAACTTTAATTCCAAGAGAATAGTCTTTTGCACCAATTAATTGTAAAAAGATTTCAGGTTTTAAATTCAAACCATTTGAAAGACGATAGACATCATGAGCATTTACAAAAATAGTATATTCCTTACAACAATCAGTATGACAATCAACACAAGGAAATTTAGGAGGATTACTAACTAGAAACGTCATAAATTATAAAATAAATTTCAAGTATTAAATGTGTAAAAAATTATTCTACGATAATCGTTCCTTGCATCCAAGTGTGGAGTAAACAATAGTAAGGTACTTCACCTGAATTTTCTGGAATCCATTCAAAAGAATCATCTGCACTCATAATACCAGTATCAAATGTTCCACTTGGAGAAGGAGTAAATCCATCAACACTTCCGGCTGTAAAAGAATGCATTGCTGCAGCTGAATCAGAATTAATCATGTTTACTACATCACCAACACTTACGGTAACAACACTAGGAGTGTAACAATCCAAAGATGCTTGGCAATCCATACTCATACCAGAATTATCTGAAGTTTTAATTTCAGTACTTGTTGCAATTGGGGGCGATACTACAGGAGTAATAGTAAATACAGTTTCAATACCTTTAGGTCCAAAAATATCATCACCATGTCCTAAACCTTGAACAATAACTTGAATTTCAACTAAAGAATCATTTAGTGGAGTACTTTCATGGACAGGGTATTTTCCAGGATGACGATGTGATGCAGGATCTGAAAGAATGGAATCAGAATCCTGAGTAGCAAAAATATCATAATTCACATGATCAACAATATTTCCAGCATCATCTCTAAACTCAACTTCAAGAACTAAAGCACCATCCACATTACTAGCACTTGTTAAAAGACTAGGATTGACTGAAAGTTGATTTAGTTCTTTTTCAATTTGAGTAATTTTATTTTCAGAAGTTTCAATAATTCGTGGTTCAATGATATCATTTGGTTCAGCAATAATTAAAGCCAAAGATATTGCTACAAGAATGCCCACAACTGCAATTACACCATATGAAAAATTCATCTCATCCACCTGTTAATTTAGCAAATTTTTCGTTCTTACTTAAAGTTTCCATAAATTCAATATTAGATAAAGCAACAACTGCAGATTCTACAACGGGTTTATCTGGATCATTTAGTGCTTTTTGTAAAGCTTCTTTTGCATCTTTGTTTCCAACCACGCCCAAAGCAATTGCAGCTTCATGACGAACAAACATGCTAGAATCATTCAAAGTAGAATCAATTAGAGGCGGAATAGCAGAAGAATAGGACATTTGACCTAATGAAAAAGCAGCTTCATGACGAACTAATTCATTCTCATCATTTTTCAAAACTTTGGCAATATGAGGAATTTTATCTTCACCTCCAAAGTCAACTAAAATGCAAGTAGCCCTAGTTCGGACTACATAATCATGATGATTCAATAAAGAAACAAAATATTCAGTATCAGCGTTTTCATACTTTAATTCCATTTCTGCAAAAAGTGCCAATCGTTCATCAGTTACTGCTTGCAATACACTTGAAAAATTTCTGCGTCATATATTATTCTACTTAAAAAAAATTAAAAATTTGTAGAGATATGTATTTATCAGAAAAAATTTGACTTTATAATGTGACTACAAAAATAGGTGAAAAAGTACCAAATTTTGGTGTTTCAGAATGGGTGCAAGGCGCACCAACAAATTTTGATCAAGAAAAAGATCACATTGTATTATTAGAAGTATTTCAAGTAAATTGTCCAGGATGTTTCATGGGTGCAATTCCAGATGCAATTAAAATTTATGAAAAATACAAAGACGAGGGAGTAAGAGTGTTAGGTCTTGCAACAGCATTTGAAGATTTTGATAAAAATAATTTGGATAATTTGAAAATGCTTGTAGAAACAGGAGAAGTAGTGGGTGAAACAAAAAGTGCATTATCACAATATGGTCAATTACAAGAAGGAAACAAATTATCTTTTAAAATTCCATTTCCAGTAGGAATGGATAATTTAACAAAAAGTGCAGGTGAAATAACTCAAGAAAAAATACTAGAATTTATCCATCCACAAATTCCAGAATTTGATTCACAACCAGAAGAATATAGAAATCAAATAATCCAAAGAGTCAAAGATCATATGAAATCAAAAGAATATTCTGCAGAAACATTTGAGAATTTTTCACTACAAGGTACACCATCAACAATTCTAGTAGATAGAAAAGGAATTCTAAGAGACGTATCATTTGGTCAAACAGGACATATTGATGGAATGATTCAAAGATTACTTAAGGAAGATTAAATTAATTTTTATTTTTTTGAATTTTAATTATGACATATGCCACAACAATAATCAAGATTCCTCCCAAAATTAACCAAACAAAATAACCACTAGAAAATATTTCAGGTAATTCTTCTAAATTAGTTTCAGATGATTTTTGGGGGTCAGATTCAAAAGGTATTTCAATTAAACCAACAAGATATTCAGAACCAATAATTTTTACAACATTAGTTCCAGAACCAGTAAAATTCAGAGTAACAAAATTAATTTTTTCATTAGATTGAATTTTTGGGAAAAATTCCTGTTCGTTGAGATAAAAAGTGAAATCTCCAGTTAAAAGATTTTGAGGTATTATAATTTCACCCAAATTATTTTCTAGTCCACTATCAAGATAAAGAATAATTTGTTTTTGATCCTTGTCAAAAGTGAAATCAGTAAGATCAAAATTAGAAGTTAATTTTACTTCAAAAGAATAACCAGAAGTTTGTACATCAAGTCGATTTACAAGTCCAGTTGCATCAGATAATAATTGTCCATGTACAGGAGTAATTACAAAAAATAATACAACTAAAATTATAAGAATTGATTTCAATCTATGCAGATTGTGGAACTCGTTTGTTTAATTCTTTATCCTGCGCAATTCTAGGATGTGATGGGTCTGCTAAAATAACTTCAAACCAATAGTGTTTTCCATCTTTATAGATATAGTAAGAACCTAAAAGTTTCATGTTAGGATAACGTTCAAGAACTCTTCTTTCTGCAACAGTCTTCATATCATCATCAGCTTTAATTCTAGTAACACCAAGATGTTTTGGTCTTCTACCACCTGTTGGTCTTTGTTTTCTCATACCACCAGTTCCGACCCTCATTCTAACAACAACAATACCTTGTTTTGCTTTGTATCCTAATCTTCTAGCCCGTTGTAGTCTACTTGGTTTATCAATACGAGTAATTGCATTTTGTTTACGCCATCCAACTACTCGTTCACGTAATTCTGGTGCATTTTCTTTCCAGAGTCGGATCCATGTTTGGTCTTGATAACTAGGCATATCGAGAATAATAAAATCCCCTTTAATAACTGATTTCAGAGATATTTTAAGATAATTTAGCATGAAATATTACAATATAAAGAAAATTCTTGAAAACTAAATAATTATACAATGTGATAAAATATCTAAGCAGCGCTAATCAGTAAAAAATGTCTTGAGCGATGAATTATAATCATCAACTCGAAGATATGCTTCCGCAGAAAACGCTATGAATTGAATAATGTCGAGGGATTAAAAAAGATTTCCAGATACAAATTTCAGATTTTTATTGATGAAATAAGATGTTGAATTAATGATATCAAATAAAGTGGTATTTTTTATGATATTAATCGGAAGTACAGGTATTTCAGGATCAGCATATGCGGAACCAACAGTTACAATTGAAATGGATAAAACAATCTACACATATTGTGAGAGATTATTTTATACAATTGAAGTCTCAGAAATTACAGGTGATCCTGCAATAATTCACATCAGAGATGAAACTGGAAAAGGTAGCAGTGCAATTCCAATTGAAATTAAAAATTTAATAAATCCAGTTCCATCACTAATGGCTTTTGAAAAAGAAGTATTTCCATTAGGAAAATATTTTGTGGATGTAGAGTATTCAAATTCTAAATTTACAGCAGAGTTTGAATTAATAGATTCAAACAATATTTGTATTCCAAATTCTATTTCAAAATTTTTAGTAGAATGGTTAACTGGAAAAATATCAGATGGTTATCTAATTGATGCATTTCAAAAATATGTAGATCCAAAATTAATTTCTATTCCATTTGAAATTAATGGAGAAAACATTCATCAGATAGACATACCTGAATGGACCAAAAATATAACATACTGGTGGATTCAAGGAGGAATTTCAGATAATGAGTTTGCTCAAATTATTAATTATTTAATAGAAGAGAACATCATATCGCCAAACATAAAAAATGTGAGTGAAATATGAATAAACATTCAATCATAACAATAATTGCAATTATTGTAATAATAATTCCAATGACATATTCTGTTTCAAATATTGTAGGAGTACAGCAATTAGAGTATAGATGGGATAGTCCAGGAGAATTTTCGTTCTTTGCAATGTTAAATGGGGGGGAAATGGAATTTTGCAACACCATTCCATTTTGGATGAATTTACAAAAATTTGAAGTATTAACATTTTATCAATCAGAACATCTAGGTTCATTTACAGTAAATCCAACAATAATTAATCCATATTCTTCTATAATTAATGAAGGAGTATTCAAATCTGAAGAGATGTCAGAAGCACAACATATTTTCATGACATTTGATTTTGAATTTAATGGCGGCAACATCAGACTTGATCCAAATCAATTCATCATAACAATCAACACAGAAACACCAATTCTAGGAATAATTCCATATTCATCAACTACTCAGATATCAGGATTTGAGTTTGATAAATTAATGAATTCTGAAGACTTGATGTGTAACTAATTATTATTTTTATTAGCTTTTGACATTAGTCCCAAGATAATTCCAATAATACCTGCAATTACAAGTGCAACAACCATCCCAATAATCAATTCTTTACTCATTGATTTAGAAACAGTAGTTGACTTTACAGATGATTCTTCCACAATACATTCTCCATCTACAAGAACAGTACCAGAACCACATCGTTCATCTAATACACACATATTATTTTTTAGAATAGTTCCAAGACCACATGAATTATCAAACATACTTTCAACAATTGGTTCTTCAACAATTGGTTCTTCAACAATTGGTTCTTCAACAATTGGTTCTTCAACAATTGGTTCTTCAACAATTGGTTCTTCAACAATTGGTTCTTCAACAATTGGTTCTTCAACTAGTACAAATTCAAATGATTTAGAATTATCAAATACAGAACCAATGATTTCTAACTCTTCAGTTCCAGATGGTACCTTAATACTCAAGGATCTACTTTGAGAAGTTGTTTTAATTTCTTCAGAAATTGCTTCATCACCATCAGCTAAAATAAAGAAAAGATCATCATCACCATCATAAATAGAGTCAAAAAATGTACGTTCAAATGTTACATCCAATGTTCCAGTTAAATCAACAACATCAACTGAGAAAATCAAAGACATAGATTCAGTATCAGATTCAATTTCAGTTACAGATAATCCTGTGGAAGCATATTGAACATCAAAAGAATTCCCATCAACATTTACAGGAATAGTTTCAGCATAAACAAGAGCTGTAGAGATAATAGTAAAAAAGACCAATCCAAGTGAAAGTTTCATTAGTGAATTTAGATTTGGAAAATGTATTAATTGATTATATTGAAAACTAGCCATATTTTTATTCTCTAACACGAATTTTAATCTCAAAAAAGGTCTTAAAAACAATGAGCCGATAATTAATCACGTACAAGTCAATTTTTTTGCGTGTTTTTAAGATTCAAGCAGAATTAATCTAAACTACACCACGTAAAATCTGAATAATTTTTTCACCAATTACATTTGCAGCTAAAGATTGGGCCTCTTTGGTTTGTGCACCAATATGAGGGGTTAAAATTACATTATCAAGTTCTGCCAATTTATTTCCAATAGCAGGTTCTTTTTCAAATACATCTAAAGCAGCACCACCCAATGCACCATTTTTAATTGCTTCATACAAGGCACCTTCATCAACCACACCACCTCTAGAAGTATTGATAATTTTTGCAGTTTTTTTCATAGTTGACATTTTTTGTGCATCTAAAAGATGGTAAGTAGAGTCTAAAAGTGGAACATGAATTGAAATATAATCAGAACTTTGTAAAAGAGTATTCAAATCAGCTTTCATCAAGCCAACTTCTTTTGCAAATTCTTCATCAATTGGCATCACATCATAACCAATAATATTCATATTAAGTGCACGAGCAAGTCGTCCTAGTCTTTTCCCAATATTACCTAAACCAATAATTCCCAAATATTTTCCACGTAATTCTGTTCCTTTAAGTTCTTTTTTGAGCCATTTTCCATTTCTTATTGCTCTATCACCCCTACCAGTTTGTCTTGCAAGGGATAGCATCAATCCTAAAACTAATTCAGCAACAGCATTCATTGCACCTTCTACAGCATTAATTACACGAATGTTTTTGATTTTAGCTGCTTCTTGATCAACATTATCTAATCCAACACCAACACGTGCAATAATTTTACAATTATCAGCTTTGTCAATCATTTCTTTTGTTATGGTTGTTCTACTTCTAACAATAATGATATTGAAATTAGAAATTTTTTCTAGTATTTGTTCAGGTGTAATTTCAGGTTCATAAGAAATTTTTAGTCCATTATCTGCTAAGATCTTATTTAAAACAGGATCTACTTCATCACAAATTAAAACAGAATCTTCAAAAGTCATATTGAAACAAAATGAAATGCAGCATATAATTCATTAAAAATAAAAAAATAAAAAAATAAATTGTTTAGCCTAAGATCATTTCAGCCACTACAGGAATTACTTCCCAGAGAGGAATTAGACCGTCAGCTTTCAATTCAGAAACGACATCATCAGAGTATAGACCATGTATGTTTACTGCTGGGTGTGCAATACTGTTTAATCCCATTGGAGGGACAGCATCACTTGGGTTACCTAATGCATATGCATAGGATGGAACTGCTGCTGGAATGACACCTTTCTCAACTAAAACTGGGTTTAAGTTGAATGGGTCACCTGCAACAAATAGACCAATACCGCCAGTGTAAATTGCTGCATAGTCGTGGTTTACAAGAGCATAAACTCCTGGTTCGTCAAATACCAAATCTACAATCATGTTTTGTGAACCTCCGAGTAACCATGTTTCAGTTGCTGCGGATTGGACTCTGTTACCTTGGACAACTCTATCCAAAATTTCTCCAACAATGTGGAAGAATAATGGTTCGTTACCATGGTTTTCAATAAAGAGTCTTACATGTTGATCATTTTCAACATACAAAAGTTGTGATTGCATATTTTCTAGTTCAAGACCATTCCATGGTTGTGCAACAAAGATGTTACTGTTTGTATCACCTTTGATAAGCAAATTGTGTGCCATGTTTGGTACATAACCAAATTGAATACCGTTAACGACGGTTGCAGAGTTATGATGTTGGAACATTGCTCCTGCATCATAATTGCCATCTGCGTTAAGATATAGTTGGTTGAACTGTAGTTGGAACTCTAATGCATCTGCATCGTAGAATACTCTATCGAGTTCACCGCTACCACTGGTTTTCTCTACCATTAATTTCTTGTATCCGTTTGCAGGATCAACAATTGCAATTCCGTACATGCCGGAAAATACGTGTTGGTCCATACCAACTAGGTGGACACCAGAGCAATGGTATTTGAATACGCCAGCAGATTCTGCGATGTAACAGTATTGGCTAGTCTCTCCAGGATTAACTGAATCGAATGCTAATGCTGTCATTTGTGATGCGTGCATGTCGTTACCGTGACCAGTAACTTCATCAGCTGGAATTGATAATGTCATTTGTACAACATCGCCTTGTGTAACTCTAAGTGTTGGTCCTGGGACTTGTCCACTAAAAGTCATAGCGTTGTATGTTTTTCCTCCCATAATTGGAAGTTCGACACTTTCACCAGTTAGATTGAACTCAACTACGTTGCGTCCAGTATCTGCAAGTGCACCACAATCAGTTTCTGCGAATGCTTGAGGCATTACAAGTTGTAAACCGCCCATTTGATGGATTTGTTCAATTACATCGACATCCATTTTTGACATATCGAGTGATTGTCCACTAATTTGGGTTTGTGTGTATGTGCTTCCGAATAAGGTTGCTCCCATTACAGCTACTGCTGCAATTGTAAAGAGCATACTAGTTCGCTTATTCATGAATTTTAGGTTGAAATCTCATATAAATATCTCACCAAGTTTTTACTGTAAATTACCGATCAAAATTAATTCTAAAAAAGATAAAGTCGGAAGTATGGGATTTTGAAATTAAAAAGAATGAATAAGAGTAAAAATTCAAAGTAATTATGAAGTTTAGATTAGATGAAGATTCACTTGGAAAAGTAAAAATTCCAGATGATGCATATTATGGAGCGTTTACAGGAAGAGCAATTAATCAATACCATGTTACAGGTAACAAAGCCCACAATAATCTGATTAATGCATTTGTTATGATCAAAAGATCTGCAGCAATAGCAAATATGAAAACAAAAGCTATCGATACAAAACGGGGAAAAGCCATAGTTTCAGCATGTGATAAAATATTATCAGGAAAATTTACTGAGCAATTTGTAGTAGACATGATTAACTCAGGTGCAGGAACTGCATTTAATATGAATTCTAATGAAGTAATATCAAATGTTGCATTAGAAGTTCTACATAAAAAAAGAGGACAATATGAGTTTCTACATCCAAATGATCATGTGAATATGTCACAATCTAGTAACGATACATATCCAACTGCAATGCATGTTGCAATTTTGATGAATCTAAAAGAAACAATTCCAGCTATTGAAATTTTAATTAAATCATTATCTAAAAAAGCAAAAGAATTTTCATCATTTAAGAAAATTGGAAGAACACATCTAATGGATGCATTGCCAATTACATTAGGTAGTGAATTTGCAGCTTATGCAACATCAATTACAAAAGCTAAAAACAATGTCATTTTAGCACAAAAAGAATTACAAAATATTGCACTTGGAGGTACTGCAGTAGGAAATGGAGCTAACACTCCAAAAGGGTATAGAAAAATTGCAATATCAGAACTTTCAAAAATTTCTAAATTAAAACTAAAACCAGAACCAGATATGCAGTTTAGTTTACAAAGTAAATTTCCAGTTGCAAATGTATCAGGTTCTTTACGAAATTTAGCATTAGAAATAGGAAAAATTGCAAATGATATTAGACTAATGGCATCAGGTCCGATTGCAGGATTAGCAGAACTAGGAATTCCTGCAGTTCATGCAGGTTCATCAATTATGCCAGGAAAAGTAAATCCATCATTAGCAGAGTGCATGAATATGATTTGTTTCAATGTTATTGGAAATGATACAGCAGTTTCATATGCAGCACAAGGAGGACAGTTTGAGCTAAATGTGATGTTACCAGGAATGCTAAAATGTGTATTAGAGTCCACAGATATGCTCAAAAACTTCTTACCAATATTTTCTGCAAATCTAATAGATGGGCTCACAGCAAATAAAGAAAAATTACAGGAAAATATTGAAAATAGCCCAGTAATAGTGACATTACTAACTCCAAAAATAGGATATTTAAAATCAGCAGAACTTTTCAAAGAGTCATTAAAAACTGGAAAAACAATAAGAGAGTTAGTGGTTGCAAAAAAACTAATGACTAACAAAGAAATAGATTCTCTATTTAGATAAGTCATGGCAAAGATTTTCGTAGAAGCTTATGGTTGTTCTGCAAGTTTTGCAGATTCAGAAATGATTTCTGGATTAATTGTTAATGGAGGCCATACGTTAGCAACAAACGCATCAGAATCAGATCTAAATCTCATAGTAACATGTTCGGTTAAAGATACAACTGCAAACAAAATGATGCACAGAATAAAATCATTAAAGAAAAAACCACTAATAGTTGCAGGGTGTCTACCAAAAGCAGAAAAAAGTAATGTTGAAAAATTTACAGAAAATGCTAGTCTACTTGGACCAAATTCATTAGGGAAAACACTAGAAGTAATTAATTCAACATTAAGAGGCAATAAACAAATTGCATTAGAAGATGTAGATATTTCAAAAGTAGGATTACCAAAAGTTAGATTAAATCCAACTGTAGGAATTGTAGAAATTGCAAGTGGATGTATGAGTGAATGTACATTTTGTCAGACTAAATTATCTAAAGGAGATCTTTCTAGTTACAGATTAGGAGACATCGTAAGACAAGTTCAAACAGAAATTAGAGAAGGGTGTAAAGAAGTATGGTTAACATCAACAGATAATGGATGTTATGGTTTTGATATAGGTACGGATTTACCAACATTAGTAAATACAGTTACAGAGATACCAGAAGATTTTATGATAAGAGTTGGAATGATGAATCCAATGTATATGCCAAGAATTAAAAAAAATCTAATAGAAGCGTATGATAATGATAAAGTCTTCAAATTTCTACATCTCCCAGTACAAAGTGGAAGTGATAAAGTACTCAATGATATGAAAAGAGGACATACATCAGAGACATTTAAAGAAATTGTAAAAAAAGTAAAAAGAAGATTTGAAAACTTTACAATTTCAACAGATGTCATAGTAGGATTCCCATCAGAAACTGAAGAGGATTTTCAAAAAACCATAACATTGTTAGACGAAACAAAACCAGATGTGGTAAATTTATCAAAATATAGTGCTAGACCAGGTACCGATGCTGCAAAATTAAAACAAATTGATGCTGCAGAAATTAAACGAAGAAGCAAAATAGTTTTTGAACAGATCAATAAAATATCGATGGAAAGCAACAAAAAATGGATCGGTTGGAAAGGAAAAGTACTGTTTGACGAAAATACAGAAGAAGGAATTAAAGGCAGAAACTATGCTTACAAACCTATTTCAATAGATGAAGAGGTTAAAATTGGTCAATCACACATAGTTGAAATCACAAATGCCACAGTAAAGAGACTAACAGGTAAGATCGCAAGCTAAATTTTTTCGATCTAGAATTTGATAAAAAAAACGTAAGAAGGTTTTTTATGTAAATCAGAGAAGAATATTAGAAATGAGTTTTCAAGTAAAAGAACCAATTTTAGTAATAGGTTTAGGAGGTGTAGGCTCAAAATTAGCAGATGAAGCAAAAATTTCTCTTAATGTAGATTGTGTGATGATTAGTAATGACAAGAAAGATTTTTCATCAGAAAATGAATCAATTCACATATCCACAGATTCAATAATTAATCCATCAGTTCAATTAATCAGAGGTTCAACATACAAAGTATCTGAAAAGATAAAATCAAAAATTTCACAATATTCAACCATTGTATTAATGAGTAATTTGGCAGGAAAAGCAGGTGCTGCAATAGCACCAGTGGTTTCAGAAATGTGTAAAGAAGAAGACAAAGGATTAATTTCATTTGCAGTTATGCCATTCAAATATGAAAAAGAACGAATTTTTAATTCAGGAGTTGCACTAAAAAGAGTTAGAGAAAATTCTCAATGCACAATTGTATTAGATAATGATTCATTATTAGAAAGTAATCCAGAGTTAACTTCTAAAACATGTTACAAAATTGCAAACTCTGCAATAATGCACATAGTAAAATCACTAGATTCATCAGAATTATCTTCAGATACAAATATTCTAACTACCAGTAAAGATGGACAAAATATAGAAGAATCATTAAGAGATTCATTAAAAATGCTCTATGAAAATGCCCCACCAAATACAATAAAAAGTTCAATCTTGTATGTAGTAGGAGGAGAAAACATACCAGTAGGAGTAATAAATTCAATTAAAAATATCACCAGTGGAATTTCAAATGAAGTAAATTCACAAATAGATATGTCATCATCAGATCAATCCAAAGTAGTAATGCTATCATCAGTTCAAGGAATGGTAAAATTTGATAATTATGATCCATTAGGAATGATTCCACAAGAAAATACACTTGATTGGTCTACACCAGATTGTAGCATAGATTGTAAATTAGACTTGTATCAATTAGAATAAAATAATTTTCTAAATATATAAAATAAAAAATTTTTAAAAAAAGTTAAACCTAATTAAGTTTAATTTAACACACCATCAGTATCTTTAGAATCAGATTCAACTAGTGCTTTAATTTGAGAGGTATCGATACAGTTTTTTCTAAATCCAATATTATGTTGTAAAATTCTAACCATACCATATCTCCGATAACCAGAAATAGAATCATCATATTCTCGTTCATGTTTAGTTAAAATTATTGCTTTTACTTTTTTACCACAAGTTTTACAATAAACATAGATCTTATCCATAATTATTTTTCATAGATATTCCATGAACTTAAAATTTAGCATATTAACAAAACAACAAGAAAATGATGGAAAATAAAAGATCCCATTATTCGCTATCATTCAAGTCTACAAAAGATAGTATTTTCTCGTTGCATTCAATACGCTGAAAAAATATTTAAGTTTGATCCAAACCTCAAATTAATCAAAAATTTAGACCATAAATAAGTAAATCACAGTTAAATTTTATAAATAAATCTTAAATGAGAGAAAAACATTAGAGATTAATGAAAAACATATTGACAAATAATCTTGAAAAAAAGATGTTTTGTTTAGTTATGGATTTGCCTGAATCTAATTCAAGCAAAAAAATAGAATCTAAAATGAAATCAAATCTTCCTGAAGATTACTATTCATTTTAGTAAAAATATTTTTATGTTAACATTGAAACATTATAGAAATTTTAGATAAAACACAAAATTAATTAGATTTTGTTTTAGGTGCTTCTTTAGCAGGTGCTTCTTTAGCAGGTGCTTCTTTAGCAGGTGCTTCTTTAGCAGGTGCTTCTTTAGCAGGTGCTTCTTTAGCAGGTGCTTCTTTAGCAGGTGCTTCTTTAGCAGGTGCTTCTTTAGCAGTCTCTGCACTATCTTCAACTTTTTTGGTTTCTTTTTCAGTAACTGTAGATTCTGCATCATCAGTAAATAGAGAAACAAGAACATAACCTTCGTCAGTTTTACTCATTCTAACTTTAATTTTTCTTGGAGGACTACGAACACCTCTAGACCAAATTTTATGTGCTAATTCTTCATCAATTTTAATAATTTCAACTTTCATGTGATGTTGAGCAAATTCTTTAATCATATTGATAGCACGTACTGCTCTGTGTTGTGATTGTGAAATCAATACTTTACCTAAAGGAATTGTATAAACTCGTTCTAATTCTTGAGACAACTATCCAACCTCCACATCAGTTGATCTCCAAGCCCTACGTTTAGGATTTGTTCTAACACTTCGGTTAGTTTTGAGAATGATCCAAGCTGGTACTGCAGAAGTCTGCTTTGTTTTTTTAAGCAGACGAATTTTTCGTGGTGAGGACTTGCGTGCAGCCATTATTTCTCAGGCACGAAGAGCTCTTTTTAAATGAATCTCAGGAATTTAGGCTGCTTTTGATTTGTTTTAGGATTCTAGCAGATGCACCCCACACAATTTGATCTTGATACTCAAAAGTATACATTTCAGAAATTAGATTATGATTGGGATCAGAATCTTTTGTGATAGTTTTTAACAATGAATTAAGAGGAATGTAAAGAATTTTTTCAACTTCAGAATTTGAGATCAGTGGAGGAATTTCATCTAATATAGCTACAAAGGGTAAAATCAAAAAACCAGAATTTAACGTTATAACAGGATCTAATTGACCAACCACCTGATCTTTTGAAATTACAAGTCCAATTTCTTCACGAGTTTCACGTAACGCCGTTTCTAAAAGATTTGAATCATTAGCATCAAGCTTTCCACCAGGAAATGAAATCTCACCTGCATGAAGTTTCATACTTTTTGGTTTTTCAGTCATTATGACTTTTGGAGAATTACCATAAATTACAACAAGAACAGATGCCAATTTACAATTTGCATCAGATTTAATTTCAGGAATTATAGGACTGCAAAGAGGGAATTTTAAATCATCTAATAGCATTTTGTTGTTTCCTATAATTATACAGAAGTTTTAGTATTCAAAGGTTTTAACCAAGTATAGAAAAAATAAAAATATGACAATTAGATATGAAGCTAATCCTCCCAAAATTTTACCAGATGTGAATACAGAAGAATCAATAATAAAATTTGTAGAAAAAATGAAAATAATTTCAAAAAAATGTGATACAATTCACATTACAGAAAATGTGTTAGGGCATCAAAGAGTATCTCCAATTAAAATTGGAGAAATTATTAAAAAAGAAATTCCAGATACTCCAATTACAGTTAGTTTAAGAGTGAGAGATAAAAATAATGATGAAATTATTAAATTTGTAGAAACGTGTATTTCAATTGGAGTTGCAGGGATTTTGATACTTATGGGAGATCCAGCACAATCAGGAGCACCAGATTCAGGCTTAGTTCCAAGTAGAGTAGTTACCAATCTAAAAGAAAAAGGGTATAATTCAAAAATTAAATTATATCTTTCAATCTCAAATAAACCAAATTTTTCAAAAATTGTAAAAAAAATTAAAGCACAACCAAATGGTTTCATGACTCAAGTTGTTCAAAATATAGAACAAGTTCAAAATCTTGTAAATAATTTAAAACAATTTTCAATAATCCCAATAATTTTATTTCCATCTGAAAAAAATCAAAAATCGGCAGATTTTTTGGGATTAAATTTAGAAGAATACAGTAAAGAATTTGATAAATTTGTAAAAGAAATCCACAAAATTACAAAAGATGTACTAATTACATCGCCTAATGATTTTAAGGGATTAAATGAATATTTGAAAAATAATTTTTAATTAAATTACAAAATATTGTGCATTTGGATGATGTACTACTATTGCAGCAGTAGATTGTTCAGGAATAATTTGACCAGATTCAGTTAAAGTCATGCCAGATTTTTCAGGTTGTAAAAGTTTCCAAACTAAATGATGTTGAGAAACATCAGGACAACTAGGAAATCCCCAACTATATCGCAATCCGCCTTTGTCTAAATTTAATTCAGATTTAATTTTTTGGTTTACCCATTGAGCTAAAGCTTCTGCAAGTTCAACAGCTAATCCGTGTAAATAATATGCATCAGTATATTTATCATCATTATTCCAAGTATCCAAAATATCAGAAACCTTAGTTCCAACAGTTACAGATTGAAATGCAACAATATCGTCATCTCCAAAATAATCAGTTAAACACAAATGTTCAGGCCTAGTAGAACGTGGAAAATCAAATTCAACATCTTCACCAACAGGATTTTCAACTAATAATTTTTGACCATTATTATGACATTTAAAATAACCATATACAATTTCAGGTTCAATTAATTTATCACGAATTATTCGAATTTTCCATTCAGTTAATAATTGCTCATGCTCTTCTTCAGATTCAGCACCAGATTTCCCACGCAATCCCCAAGATAATTTGAATAAGGATTTTTTATCAATCATTGTCCAAACTTCATTCATGTTAATTTGATCTAATTGTAAACGAATAGGTTTTCCAATAGTTGAAGGAGTAGGTGCTTTAACAGGTTGAATATTGCTTTTAGGAAGAGTAGAGGAATCAATGACAATATTAGATTTTTCTTTCCAATTTTCTAATTTTTCTTTCCATTCAGCTAAAAGTTTTGGCTTTTCATCAGAAACCAAAGTATCCATAGTTTTCAGACCTTCAAACATAGTATTACAATAAAATACGCCAGGTTCATAAATTCCACCATCTTTTGCAATTCGATTAATGTAATTACTGTTAATTGCAGCACCACCACAAAGAATTGGAAGAGTCATGTTATTTTTTCTTGCATGTTCTACAAAAAATTTCATTTGTTTTGAAGTTGAAACTAACAATGCAGATAAACCAATAGCATCAGGTTTTATTTCATCAATTTTTTCTAAGAATTTTTGGAGTGGAACTTGTTTTCCCAAATCATAAACAGAATAACCATTATTTTGAAAAATAGTTTTTACAAGATTTTTACCAATATCATGTACATCACCATACACAGTTCCCAAAACAAGTTTTCCTTTACTAGTTCCTTCCTCTTTAACTAGATATTTTTCAAGTTCATTAACAGATGCTTTCATACATTCAGCAGACTTGAGAACAAAAGGTAAAATCAATTCACCAGATCCAAATTTATCACCTACTTCCTTCATAGCTGGAAGTAAATCCTCATTGAGAGTCCGTATAGCACTAGAATGAGTAATATCCTTAGAAAGATCTAAAGATAAAATGCCATCAGTGTTTTTAATTAATTCAGTTTTACCAAGTTTATCAGCAATTGCAGAAACGACATCATTTTGAATACCATCTTTAAGTCTATTTACAATTCTAAAATTAGCACGTTTTCCAGGTGGCCATGTAGGATCAACATCAACTTTTTTTGATGCAGTTGTACTTTTTGTTCCTGTCTTTTCAAAATAAGAAATTAAATCAGATAAAGCATTAGAATGTGTGTTAAAAATTAAATCCTCAGCAAGTTTTTTTTCTTCTACATTAATCTCACCATAAGGAATAATTTCTCTAGCATTAACAATAGCTGAATCAAGCCCAGTTTTTACAGCATGATATAAAAAAATAGAATTAAGAATTTTTCTAGCATAAGGCATCAATCCAAAACTAATATTGCTAAGACCCAAAGTAGTAAAACAATTAGGAAATTTTTCTTTAACAAGACGTATACCTTCCAAAGTATTTTTACCAGCATTAAGGAATTCGTCTTCTCCAGTTGCCAAAGTAAATGTAAGTACATCAAAAATAAATTGTTCAATTTTTAATCCATAATTTTTTCCAGTTTCATAAAGTAATTCAGCTGTTTCAACTTTTTGTTGAGGAGTTTTAGCCATACCATTAGGTCCAATACACAAAGCTATTGCAGGTAAACCATATTTTGCCATTATAGGGGCTAATTTTTCAAATCTACTACCATCACCTTCTAAATTTATAGAATTAATTATAGGTCTACCAGGAATTTGTTTTACAGATGATTCAATTACTTCGGGATCTGTAGAATCAATTACTAAAGGCGCATCAATTTCTAAACTTAATTTTTTTACTAAAGTTAACATAAATTCACGTTCATCAGAACGTTCAGTTGTAGCAACACACACATCAAGACAATGTGCACCATCTTCAGATTGAACTCTTGCCAAATCAACTAAACCATCAAAATCATCAGCAAGAACTAATTTTTTAGCTTTACGAGAACCTTGTGTGTTAATTCTTTCTCCAATAATTAGAGGTGCAGGGATTTGTTTTAGATCAACTGCTTTCAAGGCAGAACTAACTCTAGGAACAGTCATACTCTAAAATCACATCAGTTTTCCTAGATACTTAACCCTTGATAGAACTGGCTTTTTCGTCAATTATTCGTCTTAAAGATTTGATATGATCAGGATTGGTTCCACAACATCCACCAATAATTCTAACTTTATCATATTGATCAATAAAATCACCAAGAGCATTAGCCATTTTTTCAGGAGTCATTTTGTAAACTGCTTGTCCACCTTGATTTTCAGGCATTCCAGCATTTGGAACAACTAAAAGATTATGTTCATTTTGCTCATCAAGCCATTGAACACTTGGATTCATTTCAATTGGACCAGTTGAGCAGTTCAATCCAAATACATCAATGCCCATATCAGAAACGGTAGTGTAAGCAGATTGAATATTAGTTCCAAGTAACATTTTTCCATATTGATCCAAAGTAGTATTAGAAATAATTGCAACTTTCTTACCAGTCTTAGACATTGCATTATGACATGCTTCAATTACTAGTTTAACTTCTAAAATATCCTGACTAGTCTCTATTAGTAATGCATCAACACCACCTAAAATTAATCCTTCAGCTTGTAATTCAAATGCTTCACGAATTTCATCAAGAGGTTTTTGTCCCAAATCAGGATCATCAGAACTTGGTAAATAACCAGTTGGACCCATAGAACCAATTACAAATCTAGACGTATCAGAATATTCAGCACAAACTTCAGATGCAAGAAGTGCAATTTTTTTATTAAAATCAACAGTTTGATCACCAAAACCATATTCATCTAATTTTATTTTATTAGAACCAAAAGAATTTGTTTCAATACAATCAGAACCAGCATCTAGATAATTTCGATGAATTTGTTTTATCCAATCAGGATGAGTTAGTATCAAACCATCATTAAATCCATCTTGATTATTTGGAAAATCTTCAGGAGAGGGGTCATACTTTTGAATTTCAGTACCCATAGCTCCATCAAAAAGTAAAACTCGATTTTTTAATGCATCTAGAAAAGATTCTTTTTCAGTCAATTAAATTTTAAAAAATACTTGTACAGTTTAACTCTTTTCAGATGAAACAAAAATACAAAATAAACATCTATGTTGAAATTAGGTTGAATTAAAATTTTGGTATATTTATGTCAAAATTACAAGTTAACAACTTAGTTCGCAGTGCAACATTTTTTCAACATGCAGGAATTTCAATAGTATTTGTATTCATGCCAATAATTGCAAAAGGCGTAACGGATTCTATTTTTGAAATTGGATTACTAGTAGCATCATTTAGTTTTGCTCAGATTTTATCAGAAATATATTTTGGAAGGCATTCAGATAAGAAAGGAACCAGGCTCAAATTTATCAGAATTGGGTTTGTAGGATGTGCAATAGCATTTGGATTACATTATTTTGCGGATGATATAACAATATTTTTCCTAGTAAGAATTGCTGCAGGAATTGCAAGTGGAATAATGATTCCTGCAATGATTGCATATACCTATGAAGCAAATATTGATAAAAAAAGAGCAGCCACAGTAATTTCATTTCATGCATTAGGATGGTTAGCAGGAATTGCTGCTGCAGGAATTGCAAGTGATCTTAAATTAATTTTTCTAATTAGTGCAGCATCATTTATCATAGGATTAATTTTTACAATAAAACTACCCAATCCAGTACAAAAAAAAGAGATAATTCCAGGAACTACAAAACAAGTAATTTTAAAAAATAAATTTCTCTTTTTATCATTATTACTAAGACATATCGGAGCTGCTGCAGTATGGACAATTCTTCCCATAATGATTGTAGAAAAATTAGGAGGGGAGCTATATCACATTTCAATAGTATATGTTGCAAATACAATGACAGCATTTATCTTGATGAACATAATGGCAAGTAAGATTCATCTTTCCAATGTAACTAAATTTAAAATTGGAATTGGATGTACAACATTTGTATTTGTAGGATTATCAATTGTGACAGAGTGGTGGATGGCAATGCCATTTATGGCATTAGTTGGTGCTACATGGGCATTTTTATTTATTGGAGGAAATTTTCATTTAATGGAAAACAATCCACGTTCAACATCAACAGGAATTTTTAGTTCAACGTTATCAATTGCAACAGTGATTGGACCAATCATTGCAGGAACCATTGCATTTACATTTGATTATATTTCAGTAATGTATTTTGCAATAGTAATTATTGTAATGGCATTTGTTGTTTCATTGAAAATAAAAAACTAGAGATTATCTCAGTCCCCAACGAGACATTACTTTAGTTTCCAATCGTTTGAAAATTATTCCATCAACTAACAAACCTATTCCCATAATTACAACCATTATTCCAATTACTTGTGAAACATCATTTAGAGAGCGTCCAGCATTTAGTAAAAAGCCCAATCCCAAGAAGGAAAACAATATTTCAGCACCAATAACTCCTCTCCATGCAAAAGCCCAGCCTTGTTTAAATCCAGAAATCATGTATGGAAATGCTGCAGGAATTAATACAGCAGTGATTAATTGTGTACCTTTAGCACCCATATTTCTTGCAGCCTCAATAAAGTGTGGATCAATATTTTTGACTCCAGTATAGGTGTTAATTGTAACTGCAAAAATTGCACCAATGGCAGTAACAAAAATAATTCCACCATCAGTTAAACCAAACCAAAGAATTGCTATTGGGACCCAAGCTATTGAAGGAATTGACTGTAATCCCAAAACAAGAGAGCCAACAGTTTGATTTACCACTTCGATTCTAGCCATAAAAATTCCCAACACAACACCACCTGCAATTGCAATTGCCAATCCAACAGACAATCTCAACATACTTGTTGCAATTCCATAAAACAAACTGCCATCAATTCCACCGTAAAACAAATCTTCAGCTACTTCATAAGGTGATGGAAAAATATTATCAGGCCAAATACCAATCATCGCAATAATTTGCCAAACAGCAATTATTCCAATGTAAAATCCAATTCTATGAACAGTATAATTTTTTGCCATAATAATTACTCCAGATTTTTCTTTACCTCAGGTCTAAGTTCAACTAAAATATCTTGTTGGAATTTAAGTAAAGATTCATCCTCAGCAGTCCGAGGTCTAGGAAAATTATTAGTCAATTCTTTTTTAATTATTGAGGGTCTATTACTAAAAATTGCAACCTTAGTTCCAAGAACAGCAGCTTCTGCAACATTATGAGTAACAAACAAAATAGTTTTTTTTGTTTTTTCCCAAATTAATTGCATTTCAACTAATAACAAATCTCGAGTTTGTGCATCAAGAGCTGCAAAAGGCTCATCCATCAACAAAACATCTGGATCCATCACAAGAGCTCTAGCAATAGCTACACGTTGTTTCATACCAGTTGAAAGTTGATAGGTAAAAGAATCTGCAAATTTTGTTAATTGCATCATATCCAAATATCTATGAGAAATTATTGCTCGTTCTTCTTTTGAAATTCCAGCCATTTTTAATCCAAATTCAACATTATCTTGAACTGTAAGCCATGGAAATAATGCACCTTCTTGAAAAACCATAATTCTTTCAGGTCCAGTTTCAGTAACAGGATGACCATCAAAGATAATTTGTCCTTCATCAGGCTTTTCCAATCCTGCAACTATACGTAAAAAAGTAGATTTACCACAACCTGAAGGTCCAACTAGGCAAACAAAATCCCCAGATTCAATTTTTAAATTTACACCACCTAATGCTTTGAGTTTATGAGAATCATGGCTAAAGTATTTTACAATATTTTTTGCCTCTAATTTTGTCATCTATGTATCTCCTTCAAAGTTAGAATTTGAACCAAGATTGTAAAAAATTCCAGATAAATCATATCCATTTCTTCCAAGATATCCCAACACATTAGCCTTTTCAGCAAATGAATAAACAGAATCCATTACAGGATCAGAAGTGATTTCAAGATTAGATAAAGAAATGTCAACTACATCATCAGATAAAGATTGGCCCAAATGTGACTTTAAAAAAGTGTTAAAAGTTATTCGGGTTTCAACAGGATTATCATTAATCCATTTTACTATCTCATGATGAGAAATAAGGAAATCAGAAATTATCTCAGGGTTTTTTTCAACATAATCAGTATTTGCAATTAAAAGTACAGATGCAAATTGTTTATCAGGCCACAAATCTTCTTCAAAAAATAATCTATGCCCACCAAGTTCAGTTTCTAAAATTGTTGCCCAAGGTTCTGCAACCCATGCACCATCAATATCACCTTTTACAAATAAAGTATAGATATCAGGATTGGAAATATTATAAACAATTACAGAACCACCTTTTTCAGCAGGTTTCAAATTATTTTCAGATAAATAATGACGTAATGAGATATCTTGAGTATTTCCAATTTGAGGCACAGCAATTTTTTTTCCTGCAAAATCAGATGCAGTATTAATTTCAGAGTTTGGATGAACAATAAAACTAGCACCGCCGCTTGCAGCTCCAGATAGGATTTGAATATTTTTATTTTCAGAATTTAAAAATCCATTAATTGTAGGTCCAGGTCCAACATATGCAATATCAATAGAATTTGCAAAAAGGGATTCAATCACTTGAGGCCCACTATCAAAAACCCTAGTTTCAATTTCAGTGTCAGTAAGTTGTTCTGTAAAAAATCCTTTCTCCATTCCAATTATAGGAATTGCATGTCCAATATTTGGAAAATATGCAATTCGAAGAGTGTTTTCATTAGAACTTTCATCAGAATTTAAAATAATTCCAGCAATAAAACCAACTATAACTACCACAATACTTACAGAAAGTATCAATTTAATCGTCATAAAACAGCGTTATATTTGATGGTTAAATAATCATCGAATTTTAGCTTAAGCTAGTCATGGATTTTTTGTAAAAAACACTCAACACAAAAGATAAATTCCAAAATAATACGGAAAAGATGTTTCATGACTCAAAAAGGAATTCTTGCATTTTCTGGAGGACTAGATACTTCAGTTGTTGTAAAATATTTACAAGAAGAACACGACATGGATGTAATTACAGTTACAGTAGATGTAGGTCAAGGAGATGATACTAAAAAAATTGCTGCAAAAGCAAAAACATTAGGAGTGAAAAAACATTACAATATAGATGCAAGAAAAGAATTTGTTAAAAATTATATTTTTCCAGCAATTAAAGCAAATGCACTTTATCAAAAGAAATATTGTTTAGCAACAGCTCTTGCAAGACCATTAATTGCAGAAAAAGTATTAGAGATTGCAAAAAAAGAAAAAGTGACATCATTAGCACATGGATGTTCAGGTAAAGGAAATGATCAAGTACGTTTTGATATAACATTACGTTCAGGTTCTGATCTTCCAATCATAGCACCAATCAGAGATAAAAATTTGGATAGAGATACAGAATTAAAATTTGCACAAAAACATGGAATAGAGATAGATGCAGTTGCAAAAAGATTCAGTATTGATCAAAATTTATGGGGACGTGCAATTGAAGGAGGGGTTCTAGAAGACCCATACAATGAACCACCAGATGATGCATTCATTTGGGTAAAAACAAAAGACTTGCCAGATAAACCAACATATTTAGAAATTAAATTTGAAAAAGGAATTCCAGTTGTAGTAGATGGAAAAATAACTGAATCACAAAAAATAATTGAATATATCAATAAAAAAGCAGGAGCAGCAGGTGTTGGAATAGTTGATCATATTGAAGATAGAGTTGTAGGAATTAAATCACGAGAAGTATATGAAAATCCCGCAGCAACTTGTTTAATTGAGGCACATTCAGATTTAGAAAAAATGGTTCATACAAAACATCAAAATAAATTCAAGTCAATAATTGATGATGAATGGGCACATTTGGTGTATTCAGGACTTTGGCAAGATCCTCTTAAAGCAGACCTAGACGGATTTATAGAAACATCTCAAAAACAAGTATCAGGTACAGTGAAATTAAAAATGTACAAAGGAAGTTTGAGAGTAGTAGGTAGAAAATCAAAAAATTCATTGTACAGTCACGATATTGCAACTTATGGAGTAGAATCCACATTTGATCAAAGATTAGCTAAAGGATTCGTCGAATTATGGGGAATGCAGTCAACGGAAGCTAATAAATTACAAAAGAAATGGAAATCAAAAACATGAACTGTCCAGAATGTGACGCAAAACTCAACATCCCAGATGATGCCTCAGTTGGAGAAATAGTCTCCTGTCCTGATTGTGGAGCTGACTTTGAAATTTCTAAAAAAGAAGGATCAAACATTGAGCTTAAACAAGCAGAAAGTGTAGGCGAAGACTGGGGAGAGTAATGTCAAAAATCAGTATTGTTTTTGACCGTTTAAGAACGGAAGAAAAAATGCTACAAAAGGAAGCTGCCGCATTAGGGCACACAGCAGTAATGTTAGATGCCAAAATTACACAAATCAACACAGATAGTAAGAAAGAAGATTTGGATTTAGGAGATGTAGTGTTAGAAAGATGTGTAAGTTATTTTAGAGGTTTACATTTTACATCAGCACTAGAATTTTTAGATATTCCAGTTTTGAATAAATTTGATGTTGCAAGTATTTGTGGAAACAAAATGTTTATGACATTACTTTTAAAGAAAAACAACATACCAACACCAAAAACATATTTTTCATTTTCAAGTGAAAGTGCTACAGATAATTTAGAAAAAGTTGGATACCCACTAGTAATCAAACCAGTAATAGGTAGTTGGGGAAGAGGTGTAATGCAGATTGTAGATAAAGATGCAATGGATGCAATTGTTGAAATTAGAGACATTACAGATAGTCCTCACGATAGAATTTACTATTTACAAAAAGTCGTCAAAAGACCACCAAGAGATATTAGAATTATTACAATTGGAGATGAACCTATCGCTGCCATGTATAGAAAATCATCAGGTGGTTTTAAAACAAATATCGCATTAGGGGCAGATCCAGAGATCTGTGAAATTACAAAAGAAATGGAAGAAATGGCAATAAAAGCATCAAAAGCAATGGGCGGAGGAATATTAGGAATTGATATGATGGAAGATGAAGAAAGAGGAATAGTGGTTCACGAAGTAAATAATACAGTAGAATTCAAAGGATTAGCAAGGGTTTCACAACGAAATATACCAAAAGAGATGGTAAAATTCGCCTTAGACTACGTTAGGAAATAAATTATACTACATTACAAGGAGATTTATCATGAAAGTTGGAGTTGTAGGAGCATCAGGTTATGTAGGAGGAGAAACACTTCGTCTTCTAGTTAACCACCCAGATGTTGAAATTGGTATGGTAACATCAAGACAGCATGTTGGAGAATATTTGCATAGAGTTCAACCAAGTTTAAAGGGATTCACAGATCTAACTTTTTCAGAATTAGATTACGATAAACTAACAGATCAATGTGATGTGGTATTTACAGCAGTCCCACACGGTACTGCAACTGAAATTGTAAAAGCACTATACGATAGAGGTATCAAAGTTATTGATTTGAGTGCAGATTATAGATTACATCAACAAGATGCATATGACAAATGGTATGGTTGGAAACACCCACATCCAGACTACTTACCAAAATCAGTGTTTGGAGTACCAGAACTACATAGAGAAGAAATCAAAAAAGCACAACTAGTTTCATGTCCAGGATGTATGGCAGTAACTTCAATGTTAGCATTAGCACCATTAATTAAAAATGACATCATAGATAGAGAACACATTATTGTTGATTCAAAAATTGGTTCTTCAGGAGCAGGTTCAGGTTCAGGGACAGCACATGCAATGCGTGCAGGAGTAATCAGACCATACAAACCAGCAAAGCACAGACACACAGGTGAAATTGAACAAGAGCTAAGTGAAATTGCAGGAAATAAAATTCGTGTTTCGATGAGTCCACATGCAGTAGATGTTGTTAGAGGTATTTTGTGTACAAATCATACATTTATGAAAAAAGATATCAGTGAAAAAGAATTATGGAAAATATATCGTCAAGCTTATGGTGATGAAAAATTTGTTAGATTAATTAGAGATAAAAAAGGATTATACAAATTCCCAGATCCAAAATTCTTAGTTGGTTCTAACTTTTGTGATATTGGATTTGATTTAGATGAGGATAATAATAGATTAATTGCGTTATCAGCATCAGATAATTTGATGAAAGGTGCAGCAGGTTCTGCGATTCAAAACATGAATGTTATGTGTGGTTTTGATGAAATGAATGGACTAAGATACACACCATTAACTCCGGTCTAGAAATGATTACTATCAAAATTGGCGGAAGTGTAGTAGATGATTTACATCCATCCACAATTAAAGATATTAAAAAAACTGCAGAATCAGAAGGCATTATCATAGTTCACGGAGGTGGAAAAGAAGTTACAAAAGTTTGTAAACAATTAGGTAAAGAGCCAAAGTTTGTAACATCTCCAAGTGGAATTAAAAGCAGGTATACAGATAAAGAAACTGCAGAAATTTTTACAATGGTAATGTCAGGCAGAATAAACAAAACTATTGTTCAAATGTTACAAAAAAATGGAATCAATGCAATTGGATTATCAGGAGTAGATGCAAAAATAATAGAAGCAGACAGAAAGAAAAGATTGTTAATTGTAAATGAAAAAGGTCGAAAACAAGCAATTGATGGTGGATATACAGGTAAAATTAAAAACGTAAATTCAGAATTTATCAAATCATTACTCAAACAAGGACTGACACCCGTAATTTCACCAATAGCAATTAGTGAAGAATCAGAATTTCTTAATGTAGATGGAGATAGAGCTGCAGCGTATGTAGCTGGAAGTGTAGGAAGTGATAAAGTATTATTCATTACAAATGTAGATGGATTATTAATGGATGAAAAAGTAGTACCAAAATTAACATTAGCAGAAGCAAAAGAAATTCGACCAAAAATAGGTCCAGGTATGGAAAAAAAGATTTTGGCTTCTACAGAAGCACTAGACATGGGAGTCAAACAAGCTTTTATCGCAAATGGTCAAAAAGAAAATCCTATTTCTTCAGCAATCACACATGATAATTGTACGGTGATTGAACATGAGTGAAGATCAACATATGGGAAATCTATATCAAAGATTTCCAGTTACAATTGAAAAAGGTGTAGGAGCTCATGTTTGGGATATCAAAGGAAAAGAGTATGTAGATTGTATGGGAGGATATGGAGTAGCTCTAGTAGGACATCAAAATCAAAGAGTCAATAATGCAATTAAAGAACAAGTAGACAAAATTATTACGGTTCACAGTTCATTGTACAATAAAACAAGAGAAGAGTTTTTAAAAAAATTAATTGAAATAGCACCAGAGGGATTAACACAAGTACATCTTAACAATAGTGGAGCAGAAGCAATTGAAGCTGCAATGAAATTTGCAAGAAAGTTTACAGGTAAAAAAGGAATGGTTGCAATGAAAGGATCATATCATGGAAAATCATTTGGGGCATTATCATTAACATTTAATCCAAAATACAGAAAAGCATTTGCACCATTAGTTGAAAAAGTTTCTTTTGCATCATTTGGAGACATGGATTCACTTCGATCAGTTATTGATGAGGATACAGCTTTCATAATTTTAGAACCAATTCAAGGTGAAAGTGGAATAATTGTTGCACCAGATGGATTCTTACAAGAAGTTAGAAAACTATGTAACGAAAAAGGAATTCTATTAATTTTTGACGAAATACAAGCAGGTTTAGGAAGAACTGGTCGATTATGGGCAGGAGAGCACTGGAATACAGTACCAGACATTTTGTGTCTTGCAAAAGGAATTGCAGGAGGAGTACCAATGGGTGCAACATTAGTTAGACCAGATATTTTAGCTGCAATAAGTAAAGGAGAACATTCATCAACATTTGGTGGAAATCCAATATCATGTGCAGCAGGAATTGCAGCTCTAAAATCAATAACAGAAGATGGATTAATTGAAAACTCTAAAAAAATGGGAGAAATGTTTAGAGAAGGATTAGAAAAATTGAAAGAGAAACATACGATGATTAGAGAGATCAGAGGAAAAGGACTAATGATTGGGATCGAAATGAAATTTGAAGTAAAAGATATTCTAATGGGATTAATTGAAGAAGGTGTTTTAATGCTATATTCAGGAAGAAATATTCTAAGAATATTACCACCATTAGTAATTAACGAAGAAGATGTAACAAAAGTTTTACATGCTTTAGATATTGTAATAGGTAGAGAGGAACAAAAAAGAAATGTACAAAGATAAAACAGACGAGAGAATTATTGGATATCTAAAAGAAGATGCTAGAGAATCATTTGTAGATATTGGTAAAAAATTAAAGCTTTCAGAATCAGCAGTTAGAAGACGAGTAAAAAATTTAGTAGATAGTAAAACAATTAATAAATTTACAATAGAGTTAGGAGAAGAAAATGTCACAAGCGCCATAGTATTGGTTTCAGTAGATTCTGCAACAGACACATCCAAAGTATCATTAAAACTTGCAAAATTAAATGGCGTAAAAACAGTTTATGAAATTACAGGACAATATGACATCACCACAATAATGAGTGCATCAAGTATTGCAGAAATTAACAATAGTATTGATGAATTGAGAAAAATTGCAGGTGTTGTAGATACCAATACAGTGATAATTTTAAAGAAAATTATCTAAAAACGAGTTTCGTTTTAAAATTTTAAATCAAAACTAATTTAGGATCAATTAGAATTATTTTCAACGTAAATAGTACGAATATGTTTATATCATCAATTTTGATAAACGAATTCAGTAATGAAAGATCCGAATCACTATGCAAATATCTATAACGCATATGAAAAAAATCCAAAAAAAATCAGAGTGTTAGATAGTACTCTAAGAGAAGGAGAGCAACATCCAGGAGTTTCATTTACAAATAAACAAAGAATCCAGATTGCATGGATGTTAGATTATTTTGGAGTGGATCAAATCGAGATATCCCCAATTGTATCAAAGGATCATCAAGAAGCAACTAAAACAATTATCAAACAAGGATTAACAGCAGACATTGTATCTCATGGACGTGCATTAAAAGGAGATATAGATATTTCATTAAGCTGTGATGCAAAATGGTGTGCAGCATATTTAGGAATTTCAGATATACATCTAAAAGAAAAATTACGCATTTCAAGAGAAGAAGCTTTGGAAAGAGCTGTAGGAACAGTAGAGTATGCAAAATCTCATGGATTAAAAATTAGATTTACAGTAGAAGATGGAAGTAGAGCAGAACCAGAATTTCTATTAGAAGTATGTAAAGCAATTGAAGATGCAGGGGTGGATAGAATTAGTCTTCCAGATACAGTTGGAATTTTACGTCCAATTGGAATGTATAATTTTGTTAAAAAAGTTAGAGAAGTTGTAGACGTACCATTAGATGCACATGTTCATAACGATATAGGATTTGCAGTGGCAAATGCATTTTCAGCATGTGAGGCAGGAGTTGATCAAATTCATACCACTATTGATGGGATAGGTGAAAGAACAGGCATACCTCCACTTGCAGAAGTAGCAGTTGCATTAACTTACTTGTACAAATCACCAAATGACTTTAGATTAGATATGTTACTAGATTTATCTAAATTAATTGAAGATTATACAAAAATTGTGCCATACGATTCAAAACCAATTGTTGGATCATCAGCATACAAACACAAAGCTGGTACACACCTTGCAGCAATTTTGAAAAATCCAGCTGCCTATGAGCCAATACCACCAAGAGCCGTGGGCAATAGAAGAAGAATAGTATTTGGAGAATTAGCTGGAAAAACAGGCGCTGCTTATTTGATGTCATTATTAGGATTAAAGAAAGATGAGGCAGGTGCAAAAGCAGTTGCAGCAGGACTAAAAAATCTAAGAATGGGAGATTTAATAGAAATTCCACTTGAAGACAGACTAGAAAAAAAGATAATTAATGATAAATAAAGAGGAGAAATGAAAGAAAGATATGTCAAAATGTGAAGAATGTGATGCTGAGATCTCCATACCAAGTGATGCACTTGAAGGGGAAATTGTAACATGTCCAGAATGTGGCGCAAGTTTTGAATTAGCAAAAAGTTCAAATGGTTTCGATCTCAAGCCGGCCCAAACGGTTGGTGAGGATTGGGGACAGTGAATCCTGATGTTACAATTCTTTACGATTCCATACGTTGGGAAGAAAAAGCTCTACTAGAAGCAGGTAAAAAAAAGAACATCAACATACAGATGGTTGATTGTAAAAAACTAGCATTAGATTTAGAAAAAAAACCTGAAGACTATGGAGTAGTAATTCAAAGATGTGTCAGTTATTATAGAAATTTACATTCAACTGCAGCTTTAGAAGGGTTAGGAGTTAAAGTAATCAATTGTCTAAACACAGGGGTTTTTGCTGGAAATAAATTATTTACACACATGTTATTAAAAAAATTTGGAGTTCCAACACCAGATGCAACAGTTGCATTTTCAAAAGATGCAGCAATTGAATCATTAGAAACTAATGGATATCCCAAAGTCATCAAACCAACAGTTGGTAGTTGGGGAAGATTAATTTCAAAATTAAATGATAAAGATTCAGCTGAAGGTATAATTGAAAGTAGAGAAACAATGTATCCAATTTATCAAATTCATTATTTAGAAGAATTTGTAAAAAGACCTCCAAGAGATATTAGAGCAATTATGGTAGGAGATAAAATAGTTGCAGCAATTTACAGAAATTCAAAACATTGGAAAACCAATATGGCATTAGGAGGAACTGCAGAACCATGTAAAGTTACACAAGAAATGGAAGAGATGTGTATCAAAGCAAAAAATGCAGTTCAAGGAGATATTGTAGGAGTAGATTTAATGGAAAGTGAAGAAAAAGGGCTTGTCGTTCATGAAGTTAATAATACAACAGAGTACAAAAATACTGTAAGAGTATGTGATGTAGACATACCTTCTCTAATGCTAGATTATGCACTAAAAGTAGATAAATAAAATTGGACAATAATTTCACAGTAACTTCAAAGTTTGCAACAAAAATGCTAGAAAAAGCACTTCGACTTTACACACCATCTCTTAGTGAAAAACCAATGGCAGAATTTTTGGCAGATAAATGTGATGATTTAGGATTTGAAGATATACAAATTGATGAAGTAGGAAATGTAATTGCACAAAAAGGAACAGGATCTCCCAGAATAATGTTATGTGGACATATGGATGTAGTTCCAGGAAAAGTAAAAGTTAGAAAAGAAGGAGATTCACTTTATGGTCGTGGTGCATCAGATGCAAAAGCACCATTAATGGCAATGTTGTTTGCTGCAGCATCAATTAAGAACAATAGTGGAACAGTAATTTTTGTAGGAGCAGTAGATGAAGAAGGGAATGCAATAGGAATTAAAAATATTGTAAAAAAAGAAATGAATATTGATTATGCAGTATTTGGAGAACCTAGTGGAATTCAAAAAGTTACAATTGCATACAAAGGAAGATTAGCAATCAATCTAAGAATCAGTGTTCCAGATAGTTCACATGCAAGTGCTCCATGGTTGTCAAAAAATGCAATTGAAGAATCAATGATATTTGTAAAAGAATTAAAAGAAAAATTAGAAAAAGGGCAGGATGGAAAAACTAAAGGAATGTTGTTAACTGCAACAATGACCGAAATTAGAGGTGGAACAAGTCACAATGTAACACCAAAAGAGTGTGAAACTACATTTGATATTAGAATTCCAGTAGATATGAATTGCAAATCAATTGAACAAAAAATTGCAACATTAGTTAAAGAAATTGCTCAAAATAGAGAAGTGGAAGCATTTTACTCAATTTTAGATGAAACTGAACCATTTGAAGCACCACATAATTCGGCACTAGTTAGAGCATTCACATTAGGTATAATGGAGGTAGAGAAATCCAGACCAACTTTGATTAGAAAAACAGGTACAGGAGACATGAATGTATTAGGTAACCAATGGAAAATTCCAGTTGTAACATACGGTCCAGGAGATCCACACGAAGCTCACACAATAGATGAAAAAGTTTCAATTGAAGAATATCTAAAAGGTATAGAAATTATCAAGGCAACACTACAGCATTTAAAAAGACTTCATGATAAAAAATTACAATAATGTTATCGTTTGTCGGTTTAGGAATTTCAGGATTTGAATCCATTTCAATTGAAGGGTTGAATGCAATATCAACTGCAGACATTGTATATCTAGAACAATTTACAAGTCCAATTGGAAAATCAGATTTAGAAAAAATTCAAAATGCAATAAAAGGAGAGTTCAAGCCTGCAAAAAGATGGTTAGTAGAAGACGGTAATGAAATTTTAGAAAATGCAAAGGGCAAAAATGTAGTTTTGTTATCTTATGGAGATCCATACATTGCAACAACACATATTGAATTACGAGCAAGAGCAATTGAAAATAAAACAGAAACACATTCCATACATGCATCATCAGCACTCACATCAATGATTGGAGAATGTGGTTTACATTTTTACAAGGTTGGAAGAATAGCAACAATAATGAGTGAAATGAAATCACTCACTACACCATATTATGTAATTTATAAAAATTTGATAGAAGGTAACCATACAGTATTGCTATTAGAATATAATCAAGACAAAGATTTTTTCTTGGATCCTAATGATGCATTGAAAGGACTATTAGAAACAGAACAAGGGCAAAGAAGAAAAGTCATCACAGAATCAAGTTATGTCATAGTAGCATCAAGAATTGGTTTTAAAGATCAAACAATTATTTCAGGTAAAATATCAAGTTTAGCAAAAATGAATTTTGGAAAACCTCCACACACAGTAATTATTCCAGGTAGATTACATTTTACAGAATCAGATGCATTGAAATTATTTGGTCAATGCATAGATGAACCATTTGATAATTCTGAAAAAACAGAAAAAATTTCAAAACAAATGATGAAAAAGTATGTACCAATGGTAAGAGAAGCACTTGAAGAAATTGAGCCACATTATAAAGATCAAAAAGAATTCAAAGTAATTTTAGAAAATGCAGAATTATACATCAATGATGCTGAGAAATTTTTAGAAGACGGGCAAGATGAAGTTGCAATTTTGAGTATAGGATATGCAGATGGACTAGTAGATGCACTAAGATTAGCAAAAGGTCTAGACCCCAAAATGTAATATCATCAATAAATTAAAGAAGAGGTCAATAAGTACAAAAAATATTGGAATTAATTGAAAAGAAAATTCTATCAACAATGTACGTATGTCAAATTAATGGAACAAATCCAGTTGAAATAATTAAAAAGAAAACTATGCTTTTAGATAATCAAATTGATACTAAAATCACAGAATTAATTGAAAAAAATTTAGTAAATGAAGATAAAATTACACTTACAGAAACTGGACGAGATTCATTACACATAGTATTAGCAGGAGGGGTTTTTGATATTATTCATCCAGGGCATATTTCCACACTAAATGCAGCAAAAGCATTAGGAGATGTGTTGGTGGTGGTGGTAGCAACCGACAATACTGCAGTAAAAATGAAAAAAAGAAATCCAATACACAGTCAAGAACAAAGGCAAGAATTAGTAAATTCATTAGAAGTAGTAGATCTTTGTTTAATAGGTCAAGAAGAAAATATTTTCAAAACAGTAAAGCATGTCAGACCACAAATCATTGCATTAGGATATGATCAAATTCATCAAGAACAATTCATTACAGAGGGATGTAAAAAAATTAATTTAAATGCAAAAGTTGCCAGATTACAATCTCCAATTCCTGAAAGTTCTAGCTCTAAAATTCAAAAAGAGTATGGAAAATCAATTCATGGAATCTAAGAATTAATTAGGATTTTTATTGAAACTTTCGAGCCATCTTTTAATTTAGTATTTTTACGTAAACATGTTTTAGATATTAATTCAATTACAGAGTCATCATGATGAGTACGTTCAAGCATAATTAATTCACAATTAATAGAATTATTTAATTTGGCTGAAAAACATTTTACCCAACCATATGTCCTCTTACCATCAGAAAAACTTTTAATTTTAATTCCATCTAAGGTTTCAAATTGTTTAATTGATTCTTGATGTATTTTTTGATCCAATCGAACATTGAGAGTTCCAGGAAATGGAATATAACCAATTTTAGACTTGAATTGTTTTGTGTATCCTTTTAATCCCATGTAATATGCACCTTCACCCATTCCAGAAACCAAAGTACCTTTTAGTTCAACATAAGATGGAGAAGAGTCTAAACTTTTTTGTAAAATAGAAGATAGTTTTACCATTTCAGAAAAACCCTTACTAGTAATTTTTACTGAAATATTCCTCCCATTAATAATTCGTGTAATGAATTTATTTTGATCTAATTCAAGTAAATGTTTAGATGCTGCTTGTTGAGATTTTTCTATATTTTTTCCTAAAGAAGAAGAAGTAATTGTAACATAGTTGTATTTAGCTCCTTTTGATAACAGATAAGAGAGAGTTAAGAGATGCTGAATTTTTAGTTCAGTCAACTAAAATCCTAAGATACGCCTAAATCAGCGAATGTTTTTATCGTCATGCCATCAGTAGAATTGGTTAATTTTGCAACTCTATGTCCAATGACACATTCAATTCCAGCATTTTTTGCACCATCTAAAAGTCGTTTGGTAATAATTCCATCCAATAGAAGATATTTGATTCCTGATTGAGAAGATAATTTGCTAACAACTTCACTTATTGGAACTTTGAAAATTTCATTTTTATCACCATCTAATGCAGTTGCTTCAAGGGTTTCATTGAGATTTGGGAATATTTTAGATGCCACTTCTGCAATAGATTTATCATTTTCATTATCAAGTTTTGGTGCAGGTTTACCATTTTTAATTTCATCTGCAATTGGTCTTAGAATTTCATCTAGTCTTTGTGGGGTTAATTCTTCAACCTCAACTCCAGTGTCTGCTTGTAATTCATAATCAAGTTTAACAACAGATTTGAGTTCTTTTAGAATAAATCCACCAGCTCTATCACCATCAATAAAAGCAACAACAGTATCCTTTTCAGCACATAATTCTTTAATGGATTCATCAATTTTTGCACCTTCAATTGCAACGACATTATCATAACCAGCTCGTAAAAGATTAATCACATCAGCTCTTCCCTCAACAAGAATTATCCATTTTGAATCAAAGACACCAGAACTACAAGTTAATTTTGATGGGCCATATGTAGATAATTTACCAGAATCACCCTGATGAACATCATTTAACATAGTTTCACCTTCACTAACGGTTTTTGTTGCCCATTTTTGTTTAATTTCCTTTGCACGTCTTACAATATCATCTTTTTTGGCAGCACGTACATCATCAATTGCATCTAAAGTAAATTTACAATCAAATGGACCAACCTTATCAATACTCTCAATACCTGCAGCAATTAATGCACAAGTATCAATATCAGTACTCATTGGAATTACAGCATTACCATTAGTGGTATTAGAAGTAGATTTTGCAATAACTTCAATACGTCCTACTTTAGAAACTCGTTGTAGTTCATTCAAATTCATCTCTGGGCCTAACAGTCCTTCTGTTTGTCCAAATATGGCACCGATTATATCGGCTCGTTCAACGAGTCCATCTACGTCGTATGAAAGTTTTACGTGGTACTTGACAATACCTGTTTGAGGCATAAATTATTAATCTCCTTTATCATTATAATTGGAATTCCAATTTACGATATATGAGGGTATCGCAAAATATTAACAAATTTTTAGATACAGCAAACGCTAAAGAGATTAAAAAATGAAAATAATGATACTAGTTTATTCAGTACTAAATGAGTGACCACATGAACAGGATTTTGTAACATTTGGATTATTAATTTTAAATCCAGAGCCCATTAAACTTTCAATATAGTCAACGTTTGCACCTTGTAAATGATCAACACTGTAACTATCAACTAAGAGTTTGACTCCATTTTCTTCAAGAACAAGATCATCTTCTTCTGGTGCTTTTTCAAAGCCCATACCATAAGATAATCCAGAACAACCTCCACCTTGAACATATACTCGTAGGTATTCAGGGGATTCTGCTTCCTCTTTCATGAATTCATGAATTTTCTCAGCTGCTTTTGCAGTAACTGTAACCATTTTTTGTGTTTGTTCAGTTGCCATTATGATCAAAAATCGATTTTAAATTATAATAAGTTTTTCCCCGCCAACATACTAGTAATTCACACAGGCTTGATGAATAATAAAAATAAAAAAGAGACAGAAATAGCTTATTTTTTGGATTTATTTACAAATGCGGTCATTCGTTCTTCACGATCAGGATGTGTAAAGCAATTTCTCCAAGCAAGGAGTTCAATTGCAAGTCCAGTATCAAGATCTGCATTTCTTCCTTTATTGATTGCAACTTTAGACATCTGAACGCCCATAGTTGAACATCCAGCGATTTGTTGTGCCATTTTCAAAGCTTCTTCTTGTAATGATGCAAGAGGTACTACATGGTTAACTAGTCCAATTTCTTTTGCCTCATTAGCTTTGATCATTTTTCCAGTATAGACAAGTTCTTTTGCCTTTGCTATTCCCACAATTCTCATTAATCTTTGTGTTCCGCCCCATCCAGGAGGGATTCCGATTGTTACTTCTGGCTGACCTAATCTTGCAGTATCAGCTGCAATTCTAATATCACATGACATTGCAAGCTCACAACCTCCACCTAATGCAAATCCATTGATAGCAGCAATTGTTGGTTGTTTAACAAGTTCAACAGTTGCAGTTACAAGTTGTCCTGTTTTTGCATATTCAACAGATTCATCTGCAGTAATTTTAGACATGTATTCAATATCAGCTCCTGCAGAAAATGCTTTTTCACCCTCACCAGTCAAAATGATAACTTTAACATCATCATTGTGATTAAGAGTTTCAAAAGTTGTGATTAGTTCTTTTGCAACATCAGTATTCATAGCATTTAGTTTGTCAGGTCTGTTGATTTTGACAGTACAAACGCCATCAGAAGTAGATGTGGTAACTAGTGACATAATTACAGCGAAAGTTTTAGGAAACTTAAATGTTATCTATTTTCCACGGACTTTGCCCCATTGAGACAAAGCAGATGCTGCAGCAACCCAAGTTCTAAGGTCTTGATAAACAGGAACATTATGTTCCTCAATTAATTTAATCATTTTTTCAGTATATGGTCCACCATTTCCACCAGCCAAAATTGGTTTAACACCTTTTTTGGATAATTCATCAAGGTAACCTACAATTGTTTCTTCAAGTGGATCATCTTGGAACACAAACCAGGGCATAGCAATATCAATATTTTTTTCATCTACAAATTGTTCAATAACAAATTTGTAATCATCTGCAGTTGCACCACCACCAACATCTGCCGGATTACCATTATGAATTGGTACAGTTGGAGGGAAATGTCCCTTTATGGATTTGACAGTTTTAGGAGATAATTTTCCTATAACAAGACCTGATTTTTCTAATTGATCAATTCCACCAATCATTGGACCAGCACCATTACTAGTCATTGCAACACGATTGCCTTTTGCATGAGGTTGCCATGCTAGTGCCTTTAAGACACCAACTAATTCTTGATAACTGTCAACTGAAATAATTCCTGCTTGTTTGAATGCACCCATAATCATTGCATTAGATCCACCAAGTGAGCCTGTATGTGATGCTGCTTGTTTTGCACCTGCAGCAGTTCTTCCACTTTTCCAAATAACAATTGGTTTCTTTGTTTGTTTCATTACACGTTTAGCTGTATTGATGAATTTTCTACCATCACCAAACCCTTCAACGTATAATCCAATTACTTTAGTTTGAGGATCATTTGCAGCATACCATATCATATCTGCCTCATCAACATCAGAACGATTACCAAAACTAATCATTTTTGATAAACCAAAGATATCAGCACTTTCTAACATACTAATTCCCATTGTTCCACTTTGTGAGAAAAATGCAACATTTCCTAATTTTGAACGTACCATTCTTTCTTGTCCTTGAAATGCACAATCAAGACGATTTGCTGCATTAAACATTCCAATACAATTAGGACCAACAACACGAATTTTGTGTTTTATTGATAATTCTTTTACTTCAGCTTCCATGGCAGCTCTATCACCACCAAGTTCTTTGCCACCACCAGAAACAATCACAACATTGTGAATTCCTTTTTCAGCACATGTCTTCATAATTGGTCCACAAAATGCAAGATCAATACAAACAACAACTAGATCAACTTTTGCTTTTATTGCATCTAATGATGGATAACATTTGATTCCAAGAATCTCTTTTTGTTTAGGATTAATTGGAAATACTTTACCTTTGTAATCTTGTTTTCCAAGTGCATCTAATACAGAATTACCAATCTTTCCAGGGGTTGCAGATGCACCAACTAGTGCAACAGATTTTGGAGTAAAGAAAGACTCCATGGATGCAATGTTTGGTTTTGCTTTTGAAATCGAATTCTTTTTTAATTCACTATTTAGAATAATTTTTGCATCAACTACAAAATGGGATTTTGGATATACAATTACAGGATTAAAATCAATACTGTTAACATAGTCAGCATTGTCTACACCTAATTTTCCAATGTCAACTAACATTTTTGCAACCATGTTAAGATCAACTGGTTCACTTCCTCTGAAACCCTTGAGAAGTTTTGAGCCTTTTAGTTCATTTATCATAGATTTTGCATCAGATGTAGTTATTGGAAGCATTCTAAATGCAACATCTTTGAATACTTCAGTCATTACTCCACCTAATCCAGCCATAATCATTGGGCCAAATTGTGGATCATTTTGAATACCTACAATTAGCTCAACACCTTTTGGAACCATTTTTTCCAAAAGAATTCCTTTAACATCAACACCTTTCTTTTTAGAAAGACGACCATGCATATCTTTGAATGTTTTTTTAACATCATCAACATTATCAATTCCAACTTTAACTCCACCGACATCAGTTTTATGCAAAATTTGTGGAGATACTACTTTCATTACTAGTGGAAAACCTATTTTCTTTGCTTGTTTTACTGCATCATCTACAGAAGTAGCTAATGCATAAGGTGGAACCTTAACGCCATATGATTTAAGAATAGATTTGGATAGTTCCTCAGTGATAACTTTGTGATCGGTTTGAATTGTTTCTTCAAAAATTTTCTGTACTGCAGTCATTGCTCGATCGATAAATCAAATCTCAATATATTAAACTTTGGTCAAATACAAAATGATGATTTAAAATTGTTGTAAAAAATTGCCATGTTTGATTTTACAACAAATATACGTTCATCAATATCAGAACGAATTTTTTGAGGATCAATGTAAGGTATTTGTTGTAATTTTTCTTCAGTGTTATCAAGCCAAAGATTTATCATTTGTTCATTTACTTCAAGATGAAATTGTAAACCAATTGCACTTTTGTATTGAAATGCTTGATTTTGGTAATGTTCAGATGAGACTAGTCTTACAGCACCATCAGGCAAATCAAATGTATCACCATGCCAATGAAACACAGTGAAAGGGTTTTTGATGCCTGAAAATAATGCAGAATTATTAGAAATTTTCAAATCATCGTAAAATCCAATTTCAGTTTTTGGTCCACGATATACAGATGCTCCAAAAGTTTTAGCAATCAATTGGGAACCCAAACATATTCCCAAAATAGGAATATTTTTTTCAACGCTGTTTCGGATTAAGTTTTGTTCATCTAAAAGATAAGGTAAATTATCATTTACACTTTCAGGTGCGCCCAAAATTACAATCAATTCAAAATCTTTTGTTGGAATGGGTTCGTGTTTTGCATTAATAGAAGTAATGTTAAATCCATCATTTTTTAAAAGTTCACCCAAATATCCAGATCCTTCAATTCGAGTATTTTGAATTAATAGTACATCAGACAATAAGATACATCAAATAAATTCTTCAATATATTAGAATTCCAATAAATTTTATATCAAAAGTATTGTTACAAAATAATGGCTTTGAAGTTAAAATGTAAAGATTATGGATTTGAATGTGATTTTAACATCGAAGGTGAATTTTCAGAATCTCAAGTAAAAATATTGAAAGAACATTTTGAAGAAAAACATGGAATTGATTATTCAAAAGAAGTTGTTGCTCAAATGATCATGAATAAAGATCATTCTTAAAATATAATAAAATAATTATTTTAAAACATAGATGATAATTTCAGAATACTCAAATTTGGATATTGTAATGTTGTTATTTTTAATATTCTAGTTTCAATGATAATCTAATTTATTACAGATTGGGCTTCACCAATAGAGAATTACTCAAATATTACAAATAATGGTCATAGAGTATTGAGTTAATTATAAAAAAATTAGAAAATCTTTGCACTCAAAAGTCCAGTTTTTACATTCAACTAATGTGAATTTCCGTGCAAATAGAATTCGTTTTGTGCAAATAAACTAAAATTTGTGCAAATAGAATCATTTTTGTGCAAATAGATGTGCATTTGTGCAAATAGAATTACAAAAAGTGAATACGCATGCGTATTTCAAGGAGTATAATGCTAAAAATTCAAGATAAATGTTCTTGTTGTAAATGTTATTTGAACGAAAATACTCTAAATTGAGATATGGGTAAATGGTAAAACACCATATTACTAATTGAATAGATAGTCAGTTATGAATTATATTTTGAATAAAGATTATGGCCAAATGCCTTTTTGATTAAAGGCCTCAAGTACTCGCTCAACTGCCAAAACCATAGTTGCTTTTCTCATATCGACTTTATGTTTTTTAGATACTGCAAGTGCATCTTTGAATCCTTTTGTGATATTTGCCTCCATTTTACTTGCAACCTCATCAAATGTCCAATAGTATCCCATGTTGTTTTGTACCCATTCTAAATATGAGATACAGACACCACCAGAGTTTGCCAAAATATCAGGAATAACCATAATTTTCTTTTTGTAAATAATTGGATCAGCCTCAGGTAATGTTGGACCATTTGCAGCCTCTGCAATGAGTTTACATTGTAATTTCTCTGCAATCTTTGCATCAATTTGATTTTCAAGTGCACCTGGAACTAAAATATCACATTTTGTAGTTAGTAATTCTTCAGTAGAGATTTTCTTACTACCAGGAAAACCAACAACAGAACCAGTTTTTTGTTTATGTTCTAAAATTTTACTGACTTTAGCACCTTTAGGAATTGAAATTGAACCTTTAGAATCACTAACAGCAATTACAATAGAACCCATTTTTTCTAAAGATTCACCTGCAAATGTAGATGCATTTCCAAATCCTTGTAAAACTACTTTAGCACCTTTTAATTTAATTTTCAATGTTTTTGCAGCTTCTCTAATAGTATATGCTGCACCTAATCCAGTTGCAACATTTCTTGCAAGTGAGCCACCCATTGAAATTGGTTTTCCAGTAATTACACCTGGAGAGTATTTGTTTCCATTTAATTTACTAAAAGTATCCATAATTTGGGTCATTTCTCGTCCTGTAGTATAAACATCAGGTGCAGGAATATCTTTTTCAGGTCCAATTATTTCAGAAATTTTATATGCAAAACCTCTTGTTAATCGCTCCATTTCACCATCACTAAGTTTTTCAGTTTTTGGGTTAACGTAGATTGCACCTTTTCCACCACCAAGTGGGATATCAACAATTGCACATTTCCAAGTCATCCAAGATGATAAAGCCATAACTTCGCGCTCCATATACTCAACACCACCTTCAGGATTGAAATAACGAATGCCTCCCTTGTATGGGCCTCTATCGTTATTGTGTTGACTTCTAAAGCCAGTAAATATTCTAATTTTTCCATTATCCATTTTAACAGGAATTTTAACTCTTAACATTTTATTTGGCATTGCAAGATATTCACGAATTCCTTTATCAGATATACCAAGAATATCACAAGCATCATTGACTTGTTTAGTTGCATTTGCAAATGGATCATGCTTTACCAAGATATTTTGAATTGTTCGTATGATATTATATAAGTTTGGTAAGCAGAATTCTGATCGTAATTTTCGAGTAAAAGTATAGAGAAGTTTTGAGGAAAATCAAAATTATGGATAAATTAAAAATTCTAAAAAATAGAAATTGATTTTTAGAAAATTAGTTAAAAATTGAATAAATGAATATTTCCACAGACATTAAGACGAGGATTACCCTTAAATTGACTGAGAAGGAACTCTGATTATCATGATGGCATCACGAGGATACGATATGACACCTACAATGTATTCTCCAGATGGTAGAATATACCAAGTAGAATATGCCATAGAGACAGTAAAGAGAGGAACTCTAGCAATAGGCATTAGAACTAATCAAGGAGTAATCATGGCAGTTGAAGAAAAACCACGAACATTACAAACTAAAAATATCACACAGAAAATTTTTCAAGTCGATCATCATATTGGAGTTGCAGCAGCAGGATACATTCCAGATGCACGTGTTCAAGTAGATAGTGCAAGAGCATTTTCACAAGGAAACAAAATGACATATGATGAAGCAGTAGAAATTGGAACAGTTGCAAAATATTTAGCAGATACAGCTCATCAATTTACCCAATATGGCGGAGTACGTCCAAATGGTGTCTCCATGATTATTGCAGGAATTGATCAAAAAGGAGAATCAATCTATGTAATAGATCCTAGTGGAACATATGTACAATTTACAGCAGTAGCAATAGGTGCAGGGGCTGATGAAGTAAATTCATTTTTAGAAAAAAATTATAATCCAGATATGAGTTTAGAAGATGCAGCAGCATTAGCTATTGCATCAATCAATTTGAAAGCAGAAGAAAAAGAGGAAATTAAAAATGTTAAAATGGCTAAAGTTTCATCAGATACAAAAGTTTTTGAAAAAGTTTCAGAATCAGATTTGAAAAATTATTCTAAAAACGTATCAAAATTTACAAATGAATAAAAATTTTAGATTTGAAAAATATTCAATTAAAACAAAGAGAGTATAAAAAATGGGTTTAGGAAGTAGTTATTGGAATGAAGTTATCGAAGTACTTCGAGAAATCATTCCAGTTTATGATAAAGTTAATTCAATAATATCATTAGGAAAAGATGTAAAACATAGAAATCAAGGTATCTCAGGAAGAGTATTTCCAGGAAATAAAATCTTAGATGCAGGATCAGGTTTTGGAAATATGTCAAAGACAGCACTGAAACTAACAGATGAAAATCTCTCAATCACACTTTATGATCCTTTAGTACCGATGTTAAAAAATACAAGCACATATTTTGAAAAAACTCCAAATATGGCAAACGGTGTTTTTGAACATATTCCATTTAAAGAAGGAGAATTTGATGCAGTTTTGTGTGGATATTCGTTAAGAGATGCAATTAATTTAAGAGTTGCAATTTCAGAAATCCACAGAGTATTAAAAAAAGAGGGACGTATGGTCATCGTAGATTTGGGAAAACCAGATGAATCATTTTTTAGAATTGGAGTTTCATTTTATTTAAGATGCATTCTTCCAATTCTAGCATTTGCAGCAGCAGGAAAATTAGGATTAAAATTTGGAACACTGTATGGCACTTACAAGAGATGGCCTCAAAATAAAAAACTTGAAAAATTATTATTAGAAAAATTTTCACGAGTTGAGTTTGAGAAAGATCTTATGGGCGGTGCAATAATAGTTGCAGCTTACAAATGAATAGAGTTCTAATTTTAGTAAACATTACAGGGTTAATCATAGGTATTTCATATGGACTTCACGGTCCAATATTACCAATTTTCGCAAAAAATGTTATTGGTGCAACATATTCAGAATTAGGTTTTATTGGATTAGCAAATTTTGTACCATACATGTTCATTCCACTTTTTGTGGGAATATTATTAGATAGAATAAACAACGCATACATACTAGGATTAGGTGCAGCAATTAATTCAGCATCAATTTATCTTCTATCCATTGCACAATCCGTTCCAGAAATAATGGGATTTAGAATAATGACAGGCATAGCTCATGCATTTTTTTGGCCTCCATGCGAATCTATCATTTCAAACGAAAGTACAGAAAAAAGTAGAGTCAAGCACATCTCATGGTTTACAATGTTTTTTGTAATGGGGTTTATGATAGGACCACTAATTGGAACAATGTTTTTAGAAAATATGGATATTACGTATAGAATTTTGTTTCAAATTGCAGCATTCATTTTAGCTGCAGGAATAATAACATCATTACTTACTTCAAGAAAAAATGTAAAAAGACATCATGAAAAATTTTCATTTTCAGCAATAAAAGATATGAAGAAATTTCCAGAAGTAATTATTTTATTAATTTTTTGTACATCATCATTTGGAATTATTTTAACAATTTATCCAGCATTTCTTAATGATAATGGAATGGATGCAACAAACATTTTGTTATTATATTTTGTATTCGGTATTTCACGAGTAGTGTCATTAGCATTAGCTGGGAAATTTGCAGAAAAAACAAGTCAAACCTTGATTGCAGCAACTTTAGCAGTTTCATTAGGATTAGCAATATCAGTAATTGCAGATTCAATTGTCATGTTTGGAATTGCTCTAGTTTTAATGGGATTTGGATTTAGTATATTTTTTCCATTAACGTTAGAAATTATTTTAAGCAAAACAAGGAAAAATATTTCAGGAAAAGTTATTGGAGCATATGAAACAATTTTTGGATTAGGATGGGTATTAGGACCAACCATCGGAGGTCCAATTACACAGTCATTTGGAGATGAAACACCATACATGATATTTGGAATAATAGGAATAGGAGTCACAATACTTGCCATAATATCAAGAAAGAAATTAGAACCAGAAGAAATTCAAAATCAGTAAATAAAGAAATTATTCAATAAAATAATGAACAAATTAGGCACAATAGAAAACATTACGTTTAATTTTAAATCAAAGAATTTCTGAACATGTTAGACTATTCATTGAACATAGGTGGCAGTGAATGGATGATAATTATATTTGCAGCAGTAGTGCTAATTTTAGGAACAGGTAAACTTCCAGGTTTTGCAAAAAAAATGGGTAAAGTTGTTAATGAATACAATAATGCCAAAAATGAAATTCAACAACAAATGAAAGAAGTTACAGAAGAAATTCCAAAAATTTCAGGTCCTGTAGAAACAGAAAGAGAGAAACTTGAAACAATAGCTAAATCAGTTGGAATTAAAACTGAAGGAAAGACAGATGAAGAAATTCAAAAAGATATTTCCACAAGAATTGGTAAAAAAACACCAGATACTTCTGAAACAAAATAAAAATTATTTTGATGTTTTAATTCTATACAAATTTTCATCTAATCTTTTTTTGGCAAATTTATAGTAATCAGGAACAATTTCAAATCCAAGAAAACGTCGATTAAGAGATTTACTTACAACTGCTACTTGTCCAGAACCAAGAAAAGGATCAAATATAATATCTTTTTTTTCACTAGAATATTCTAATAATTTTTTTATTATTTCAGACGGTAACTTGGTAGGGGTTTTTTCATCACCAGACCAATATTCTCTTTTAATATTCCACACATCTTCTTTATCACGATAATGAAGACTACGGCCTTCATCAGATTTATCTTCTTTTTTAAATCTAGAAAAAGGAAAAAATTTTCTTTTTTTATCATCCTTACAAACATAAAGACAATGATAATGTGAAGTTACAAACTTCTTTTTAGTTACAACACCAAACTGATATTTCCAAATAATATGATTAATAGTTACAAATCCAACATCATCTAATGCACGTAAAATATCTTTAAGGTTATTCCATCCTGAAAATACATACATACTTCCAGAATCTTTTAGGATTCGAAAAACTTCACTCATCCAGGAAAAGGTAAAATCATAATAGTCTTCAGGTTTAATTTCATTATATCCAGATAAGACTCTAGAAGCGATTCGATTGTAATTGGCTTTTTTTGCTTTAAAATTAATAGCAAAAGGAGGATCAGTAATTACAAGATCAATTTTATTTTTAGGAATTAAACTCATTCCATCAATACAGTTTTGATTGTAAATTTTGTTAATTTCAATTTTTTTCAATTTTAAAATTTAATAGAATGTAGCCAATTTCTATCTTTTTCTTTTGTTTTAACTAATAATCTTCTAAATAGTCTATAATTACACTCAGTAATTAGAAATTATTTTTCTTATTCCAATTATTCCAAATACTGGAACTGCAAGATACATTCCCAAGTTAAGTGCGATAACAGATAATCCTAAGGATAACACTTCAGATTCAGATTCTGCATTTTCCATAATTGTTAAACTTGAAAGCATCGGAGTCAAACTAATCTTTACTATTTCCTTAAACATTGGACTTTCACGTTCCATGTCAGCGATTGTAGGTGAGAAGGAATAGTAAACATCGTTGAATGTGTTCATGAATGCAGAACCAGCTTCTGTGTTTAGTAATTGATTGTCACGAATTTCTCTAAGTAGTTGAACTTGTGGAGATAGCTCTGAGCCGTAAGCAGCTGTTGCAATTAGACAACCGCCACCTGTAGGAACAGAACTAGAAGTAGATATACAATTACCATTAATGAGTACTTCACCAAATTTTGCATCAGTAGATCCTTGAGATAATATTTTTTGATTTTGAATTACAATAATTTTCAAATAACCATCCTGAGTCAATTTTGAAATTTTTGCACCAAAAATACCCTGACGTCCCAAAGTAGAATCACATCCAAAAAGAACAACATCATCATTTTGACCAGTTATTTCAGTAAAATCAGTATTAGAAGATTGAAATGCACCAGACCAATCAGTGTCTGAAAATATCAATAACTTTGCCTTACCATCAGGAATCTCCACGTTTAGTTCAGACTGTACAATTTGATCTATAGATTGTGTTTGAGTATTTTGTACAGTAGGGGGTTGTGAAAAAACATGCGTTCCCACAATAGTTAGTTCATTGTTTGATCTTTTGAAAGGAATTGTAACAGTTCTATCAAATTGGGTAATAGTTTCATCATATGATGCAAGTTTCATTCCACGTACAAAAACATCAAAGTCAATATCGTCAGAACCAATTTTTGCATCAATTAAATATCTAGGTAATGTTATGATTAATTCACCTCTAGCTCTAGCATCAAGTGAAACAAATAGAGATGCAGCCTCAGAATCTATTTCAAAGTTCAAAACTTCTCCACCACGAATAGTGTAATCAAGATCTTCAAATTGTTGTGCAAAGCTAAGAGAAGAAAACATTCCAATGGTTATCAAAGATAATGTAATAACTATAATCGAAATGTTCACGAATTATAGTATCCAATTAGAGACAAATAAACCCAATCTAATTCGTTCATTCAGATTTAAGAGAGGTATCATGTATGGTATAATTTAGAGATAATTTCTAAAAGAAGTAATCATTAGTTAAGAAAATAATTAAACAATAAATCACCAAGTAATTTTTATCAAATAGATCTTGAAATTCTCATGTCCAAAATGTAAATCAAAGATAGAAATTCAAAAAACATTTAACAAAAAAATGCACGTATCTTGTAGTAAATGTAGTATTGAAGACATATTAGAATTTTCAAAAAATCCAGATGAAGTATTTCTTGAATTCCTTGTAAGATTTGATAAAGGATTAGTTTCTGAAAAAGGCCTTGTAGAAGGATTAACAGATGAAGGGATCATTAGGTCTGAAAAGGAAATTAAAAAAATGATTGGAAAAACCAATCCAGAGAAAATGATAGAAGAAATTTTATTTTCAAAAAAAGACTTTATTTCAGAATATAAAATATTAAAAAATTCTGAGCCTAAAATGGGTTGTAAAGTTGAAAAATTAGGATTAAATGAAAATATTTCAAATTATCTAAAGGAATTAAAAATTAAGCAATTTTATAAATTTCAAGAAATTGCAATTCAAGAAATAGTATTTGGAGAGAACGTCATAATTGAAGCACCCACAGCATCAGGGAAAACAGAATCATTTTTAATTCCAGTTATAGAAAGAATAAAAAAAGAATCTAACCAAGGAAACATATTTGCAATTTTTGTATATCCAACAAAAGCATTAGCAAGAGATCAATTTCCAAAAATTAAAAAATTTACTGAAAAAATTAATGTTAAAGTTAAAGTTTTTGATGGCGATACAAAAATAGAAGAAAGAAAAGAAATTATTGAAAATCCACCAGAAATTTTAGTTACAAATTTTGATGTATTACATTATCATTTATGGCATCAAACAAAATTTTCAACTTTACTAAATTCAACAAAGATTCTAGTAGTAGATGAAGCACATGTGTATTCAGGGATTTTCGGATCAAATGTACACTATATCATAAAAAGACTAAAACGTATTTGTAAAACAAAATTACAATTTGTTGCAGCATCAGCTACACTTGAAGATGCAAAGAAATTCTGTGAGCTGTTATTTGGAGAAAAAATGCAATTAATTAAAGGAACAGGAAAAAAAGGCGAAACAGATTTTGTAATGTTATTTCCATCACTTCGAACACAAAGAAAGTTAATGGTAGAATTAACAAAAAAATTAACAAGTGAAAATCATAAAACTATGATTTTTAGTAATTCACATTTGAATGCAGAACTTTTAGCAATTCAAGCAAAAAAACAAAAAATTAACATCAAAGTACACAGAGCAGGTTTAATGGCAAATTATAGAATGTCAGTAGAAAAACAATTCAAGGAAGATAAATTACAAGCCATATCATGTACTCCTACGCTTGAATTAGGCATAGATATTGGAAATGTGGATTGTGTGATATCATCTACAATACCAGTAAACAGGTTAACTCAAAGAATAGGAAGAGCTGCAAGAAAAGGTCAAAAAGGATTTGCATTTTTGACGTTAGGAAATGATCCTATTTCTCAATATTACAAAAATCATCCAGATGATTATTTTGAAGATATTGAGAAAACATACATTGATCCAAAAAATCCATTTGTAGAAGAGTTTCAAGTGCTAGCAATGGCATGTGACAAACCAATTTCTAAACATGAATTAAAAGAACATCAAGACATCATAGAACAACAGATCATTAAAGAAAATATGATAATATCCAACAATAGAATTGTTCCAAATTTTGAAAAAATTAATTCAATTCTAAATAATTATAGTATAAGAGGTATTGGAAAATCAATAGATATTTTTCTAAATAATAAAAAAATAGGGGATAGAATACTACCAATTGCATTAGAAGAATTACATAAAGATGCGATTTATTTTATTGCAGGATCACGTTACAAAGTAAAAGAATTTAATTATCCTGAAAAAAAATATGCAAAGATAGAAAGAATTCCAAAAGATTATCCATATTATACAAAATCACTCACAGAAGAATGGCCAACAATTGAAACAGTATTTGAAAAAAGAAATGCCAATGGGGTGGAAATAGCATTTTGTAAATTACATATTGAGAAAAAAGTGTATGGTTATGTAAACATAGAATTAGGACAAGAGGTAACACAAGGGGAAAAAGTAATTTTGGATAACCCGTTAGAATATGATTTCATTACAAAAGGAATTGTATTTCATGCTCCAAAACCACAAAAAATTATGAAGGAATCAGAAGATGAAGAATATGCAGAAGCTAGTGGATATCATGCAACAGAACATGTCGTAATTGAAGGTAGCAATATGATTACTGGAGGAGTATCACAAGATTTAGGAGGTATATCATTAGGTACTTCAGGCTTAATTTTCATTTATGATGGGGCCATAGGAGGTAGTGGTGCCAGTAAAGCATTGTATGATAGATTTGAAAAAGCACTTGAGAGAAGTATGCATATTGTAAAAGAATGTCCATGTAAAAATGAGGCAGGATGTCCTCGATGTACATTTTCATATAGATGTGGAAACAATAATGAATTTTTACATAAACATTCAGCACTTGAGATTTTAGAAAGAATCAACAGTGGAGAGAAAACAGTATTAGTTGATCCGGTAGAAGGAGATAAACCGTTAGTATAAAAAAAGCAAAATGGGATAAATATAAGAAAAAAGTAGAATAACTATGGAAAAAGTAGCTCTTGTAACTGGTAGTTCATCAGGTATTGGATTAGAAACAGTATTAGCATTGGCAAGAGACGGCTATCAAACATTTGCAAGCATGAGAGACGTAAACAAATCAGCAGAATTAGAATATGCAGTAAAAAAAGAAAATCTTAAAATAAAAATTATAGAATTAGATGTAGATAAGGAAGAATCCATAGTTTTAGCAATTAAAAAAATATCTTCAGAACATGGAAGATTAGATGTTTTAGTAAATAATGCAGGATATGGTCAATTTGGATGTACAGAAGATGTGTCAATAAATGATTTTAGAAAACAATTTGAAACAAATTTTTTCAGCATTGTAAGAATTATTCAAGAAGTATCTCCAATTATGAGAAAACAAAAATCAGGAATTATAGTAAACATTAGTTCAATTGTTGGAAGAATTGGACTTCCAGGATCACCAGCTTATATCAGTACAAAATTTGCATTAGAAGGATTTAGTGAATGTATAAGATACGAATTAAACCAATTTGGAATAAAAACTACATTAATAGAACCAGGAGTGATCAAAACAAATTTTTATGATTCAATGAAAATTCCAGAATCAAAAACAGATCCAAAATACAAAAAACTAACAGATCATATGTTAGCAGGTCTTAAAATGATGTCTGAGATGGGTACTGCACCATCACAAGTTGCAGATGTTATAATAAAAGCAATTCATAGTGATGAAATGTTACCAAGATACATTGTAGGAACAGATGCTGCGATGTTTATGGAAGCAAAAAAAGATAAAACAGACATTGAATTTGAAAAATATATGAGTAAAGAGTTGTTTCCGGCCTAAAATAGAACTTGGATTAAATTATATACAGATACAATAGAGTTTTTGTCAAAGTCCGCAATTTTAAAGTGAAAGAATGATGAAATGGAAAAAACTACAACATAATGGAATCTTATTCCCACCCGAATATGAAATACAAGGAATTAAGATAAAGATCAAAGGGGAAACCATCAATCTTGATCTAAATCAAGAAGAAATGGTGTATCAGTGGGCAAAGAAAAAAGATACCCCTTATGCTCAAGATAAAATCTTTCAAAAAAATTTTACAGGAGATTTTGCTAAAACATTAGATTCAAAATTTAAAAAAATTGCATATGAAGATATTGATTTTTCTAACGCGTACAAAATTGTAGATAAAGAAAAAGATCTTAAAGAAATGATGACAAAAGAAGATAGAAAAGCATTAGCTGTTAAAAGAAAAGAATTACGAGAGAAATTAAAAATAAAATACGGTATTGCCATCATGGATGGAAAAGAAGTTGAAGTTGGAAACTACATGGCAGAACCTCCAGGTATATTCATTGGAAGAGGAGAACATCCACTAAGAGGAAAATGGAAACCTAGAGTTACAGCAAAAGATGTTACATTGAATCTTGGAAAAGATGCTAAAAAACCTGAAGGTGATTGGGGGAAGGTAATTCATGATAATGATTCCATGTGGTTAGCTAGTTGGATGGATTTCCTCACACAAAAAAGAAAATATGTATGGCTTGCAGATACTGCAGGATTAAAACAAGATAGAGATAAAGAAAAATATGAAAAAGCAGTCAAACTAGGAAATGAAATTGAAAAAATAAAAGATAGAATAGTAAAAGATATGAAAAGTAAAGATCCTAAAATTAGTGAAATATCTACTGCATGTTATTTAATTTATAGAACAGCAATGAGAGTAGGAGATGAAAAAGATCCGGATGAAGCTGATACAGTAGGTGCAACAACTCTCAGAAAAGAGCACATCAAAATTACAGCAAATACAATTGAATTTGATTTTCTAGGTAAAGATAGTGTTAGATGGCAAGAAACAGTAGTAGCTGAAGGTCATGATAAACAATTTCATGAAAATCTTAAAAAAATAATAGAAAAGAAAAAACCAAAAGAAGAAATTTTTGAAGATATTACTTCAAGACACGTTAACCAATATTATTCAAGTATTGTAAAAGGATTAACTGCAAAAGTGTTTAGAACATATCTTGCAACTACAGTTGTTAAAAATTATCTAATAAAACATGATACAATCAAATCACAAACAGCAAATGAAAAACTATACCATGCCAAATTAGCAAACTTAGAAGCTGCAATGATGTGTAATCATAAAAGAACAATTCCTAAAACATATGAACTAACACTACAAAAGAAAAGAGATTCTATTAAAAAATTAGAAAAAGAACAAATTTGGAAAAAAACTCAAGAAACACTCAAAAAAGTAAAATCAAAGGAACCTAAAACAGACATTCAAAAGAAAAGTAAAACAAAAAGAATTAAGACATTAAATGAACAAATTAAGAAACAAAAAGCAAAACACAAAGAAAGATTAGAAAAACTAGAACTTCAATTAGATTTATCAGAAAAAACTAAAGATTATGCCATTGGAACATCACTTAGAAACTATATTGATCCACGTGTTTTCAAAGCATGGACTAATGAAGTTGGAGCAGAATGGGAAAAATTGTATACAGCAGCATTACAAAAGAAATTCCTCTGGGTAAAAAATGAAAATGTAGAATGGCAGAAATTAAAATAAAAAATAAAAAAAATAGAGTTTAGATAAAAATTATTATTGAATTTATCATAAAATTAGAATTAATTTTGACATAATTTTTTTAATAAAATAATCACACTCAATGACTTATTTACAGAACAATTCTAGGCATTACTATGCGGGGGTCGCCTAGCCCGGTAGGGCGTGAGATTGCTAATTTCATGTTCGCAAGAACTCGTGGGTTCGAATCCCTCTCCCCGCGCCATTAAAACTTAATAGACCGATTTGGAGAGTTTGTTCATGGGACGTAGAAAAAGTCAAAAAATTATTCGTACAGGTCCAAAAAATGCAACTACTGGAATGTGCCCATTATGTGAAACAATTGGAAAAATATTCCTTTTAGGCTCACCGGGTCAAGAAAGAGCAAAATGTGAAAAATGTCGCCAGGAATTTGAATTATAGTTTAAACATCACGTTCAGACTAATAACATAAACTACCCATAACTTTTTAAGACAATTTTCTATTTACAAGTAATTATGAGTTCAGAAGCTGAAACCATTTATGAGCGAGTTGCAAAATTGGAAGATGAAATTGCATTACTTCGTAGTGAATTAGATATTGTGAAAAGTGCATTTAGAAATAAAATTGCTCGTCATGAAATATCTTTAATCAAACAAGGAAAAGATATAGATTCTATAATTGATTAATTTTTTGTCTTAATACTTCTAATCAATTCTAAAATAAAATCTACATCTTCTGCATTTGGATTTATTTCTAAATATTTATTCAAGTATTCTAATGCTTTTTCAGAATTTAATAATCTTTGTTCCAAAATCCCTTTATCTCTAATGTCTTCTGGTGAATTTGATTCAATTGCTAATGCCATGTTTACACAACGTAATGCTTTTTCGTACACAAATGATTGTATGTATGAATTTTTTAAATTACGAACCAATCTTATGAGAATCTGTTCAGATTGGACTTCATCTAAAAATTCTGGTTTAAATTCTAATTCTCCACCAAAATTTGCATCTAAAATTTCTTGAAGATCATCAATATCCAATAGACGTCCATCATAATATGGATCTAAAATCATTTCTTCATTATATTTTACTAATATGTGACTTGGGAATCCAACAATTTTAAGATCCAGTCCTATGAATTTTGCAATTTCCACATAAAGAATAGAGATGGTAATTGGAAGACCTGATTTTTTATCTATTACTTCATTAAGAAAATTATTTTTTGGATTATAGTAATCATCATCATCCCCACTAAAGCCTAAATTTTCAAAGAGATGTTCATTTAACATTGAAATTAAATATGTAGGATTTTTTACATCACTAATTGATTCTTTTAAAGACATCCCAATTTGATTTATTTTTTTAATATAATTTTCAACTTGTAAATCAGGATATTCAATAAGTTGTGCAAATTTGAGGCATTTTTCAATTAAGTTAAAATTTGGATTTCTTACAAACGATACCCATTCTGCCACTAGTGGATCAAATTTTTCACTCAATTATTACTAACTCAGTTTTTTTAGATATAGTTGAGGATCTTTCAATTCTTTTGTATTTGGAGGAATTTCAATCATTTTTTTAAACGTACTTGTACCTAATTTTTCATATACTGTTTTAGTGAAATCTTTACCCATACTTTTTCGTACTTGGTATGCTGAAAAGTCAGTCCCCATAAAGGTAGTAAGATAATTTTGAAAATCATGATCATCTTTTAAGATATTTTCAATAGCAAAAGCTGCCATCCCTTCCATTGCAGTAAATGCAGCATGATGTTGTTGTATTGGAACTAACCATTTTTTGTAAATATCTAAAAGTTGTGGAATTGCTTCTTCAATTTTTGGATCCATTTCTACATGAGTAAATGTCATGACATCTGGACCTATCTGTTCAATTAGAAAATGATCTGGATTCAAAAAGAAAAATAGATTTGCTTTTTTTGCAAATGGAAAATCATCAGGTACTGCTTGTAATTGACAATATTCTGAAAGACTGTTAACTGTTTTAGTATCTAATGATAAAATGATACTTGCTAATTCTTCATTTATTTTGTTTACTTCAATTGCTGCATTTTTATTTATTTTTTGTAAATTTTCTTGTGCTGCATGAATCAATTCTTCAAGAACAGTCATTTTTACAGCTCCTATGTATCCTGAATTTACATTATCAAATTTTAATTCATATGGTTCACCTTGTTTATGAAGAATTATTTCAGGGTATCGTGATAGAATAAATTTATTTAAATAAATTACTGAATCTAAATAATCCCCATATGTTGTCGTAATTTTAGAAATATATTGAATTGCATATGTTGAATATACTAGATATTTTGCAGTATCTTCTTGCATCAATTCTGCAATTTTTGTCTTATCTTCTTTTGCAACTGCGTTAAACAATTCAGTTACAAATTCTTTTGATTCTTTATCTGCAAATACTTTTTTTCCTTTCAATCTTTTTAATTCAGTTAATTCTGGAAATTCTAATTTAATATCTTCAGGAATTTTTACTCCTAAAAATTCCTCAACTTTATTTTTGTAATCAGAAAGAACACTTGTTGCAATATCTTCCAAGTTTTTGAATTCTACTTTTCTGTTAATATCGTCTTTAGCTCTACTTGCTAACTTGATAATTTCTTTCTCTTCATCAATTTCTACAGATAATTGTCCAAATAACGCCTCAGTAAATTCTTGAAATTCTCCCAAATTGTTTCAAATTTAGAAATACTACATTTAACATTAACTTGATCTATTTTTAACTCAAATTTCTTATTATTGAAAAATAATAACAATGAAATATAGAAATTATACTTGAAATGATATGGTAGCTGTTATCATAATACCCATTCTAATTGTTGTTTTAGTTGCCGTTTCTTCCTATCTTGTTTACAAATTACTACTTCAGGATTTATTGGCTAAACGCTCTATTTCTCAAACACTTGAAAAATATAATATTAAAAAAACACCTTTTCAAATAATTAAAGAATATTATGACAATAAAGGAGAATCATTATCTCATCAAGAAATTCAAAAACTTGAAAAAAATTATAGACAAAATGAACCTGAACAATTTCTTACAATGTATGACGCAATAAGAGATGATTCTAAAAACAAAGAAAAATAATTATTTTATTTAATTACTTATGGTTGAGTTGGAATTGAAATAAATGGTGTTCCACCCTCTCCTACAACAAGTGGAAGTCTACCATCCCAGGCTTGTGTCTTTAACCATTCTAGATAAAATGGGTTTGAGGATAATGCATTATTGATAATTGAGATTGCTTCGGCTTCACCTTGTGCTTCTGCAATATTTGCAGCAGCAGTACCCACGGCTTGAGCTTCTAGTTGTCTTGCCTCTACTTCGATTCTAATTAGATCATTTTCTGCTTTTTGGGCTTTTTGTTCTGCTTCTACTTTAGATTCAATGGCATTAGTAAATAATTGTGAAAATTCAAAATCAGTAATTGAAATTACGTCCGTCTCAATATAAAATTCATGTAATCTATCTCTAATTGCATTTTCAATATCGGATTTAACTAGAGGTCTTTTTGTGATTAATTCTTCAGCATTATAATTTGCAGTTACTTGTTTTACTGTCTCCTCTATTGCAGGTTGAATAACTCTATTTTCATAATCTAGACCAATTTCTTGGTATAGTCTGTTAACTTGTGATGGATTTGGATGATAGTTTACAGTAATCGTTGTTTGTACTGTTTGAAGATCTTTTGAAGCACTTCTAGTGTCTTTATCATACTTTAATGTACGAACTTCAATATTGACAACTTCATCTTGAAATGGGATAACAAAATGTATACCTTCATCAAGTGCAGATTGTGTAATATCTACTGCACTCCAATGTGTTAGTACACCTCTATTACCAGATTCTACTATTTTTACAGATGAAGAAGCTACTACCCCTATTATGATAAGAACGATAATGGCTCCAAGAACTAGTTTAATTGCACTTGGATTTACATTTACTCCAGGTGATTGATACTTTGACAACAAACATTATACATATCGCCCACTATTATACCCACCACAAATAATTCAAAAATATTAAAACTCAACTCAACAGATTTATCCTATCTACACATACAAGATACAATGGAAGCTGATTTTTCATGGATTTATTTAATAATTTTCTTAATGGTTCCACTAGCTCGAATTATTCCACGTATTTTGAAGAGAAAAAAATTACAAAATATTACTCCTCAAAATATACAGGATAATCAATTTGGAACAGATTTTAATCGATATCAGGATCAATCAGATAAACAATTTGAATCAAATCCAACTGAATTTCATCAAGAACCTTCAAAGACATCTTCTAAACCTCAAACTAAAAACATGCTTGTTTTAGGTGAATTACATAGAGGCGTAAATTCATTTGAAAATATTCAAAAAAATACAGGGTTAACCAATACAGAACTTGATTCTATTTTAGAAGACTTGGAAAAAAATGGTTTAATGAAAACCCAACAAAAACAAGGAATGTTTGGAATGAAAACTGAATTGATTCCAACAGATAAGGGATTCAAAGAATATTATTCTTAAGATTTAGGCTCTGGGTAATCTACAACGGGTTCTAATTCGCTACAACTATTTCAAAATTCTAAGAATAATCTGTGTGCCGGGGGCGAGTTTCGAACTCGCGACCTCCAGATTATGAGTATTGCCTTAGTTGGAGAACCGTTAGAGTTTACCAATTGAACTGGCACTCTAACCAGGCTGAGCTACCCCGGCATGATATATGGCTCAAAATATGGGAAATTAAATGATTCTACCTGAAAGAAAAAGCACTATTTTCTTTGATTAGTCTAATTATTTCCAAATTTCTAGTAGATTGAATTAAATAATAAACACCTCAAAAATTTGCAGATTTGAGTAAAAAAGCTGCAGTAATGAGAGGAGATGGTATCGGACCTGAAGTTGTAGATTCAATGTTACGAGTTTTAAAAGAATGTAATTTTCAATCAGAGTTAATTCTATGTGAAGTAGGTTCAGAGCAATGGGAAAAAAATGGAAGAAAAGATGCATCATATATTCCAGATTCAACAATGAAGATTTTAGAAGAATCAGATTGTTGCTTTAAAGGTCCAACCACCACAATTCCAGTTCCAGGAGCTCCAAGAAGTGTAGCAGTAACATTAAGACAAAAATTTGATCTTTATGCAAATATCAGACCAACTAAAACTTATGATAGATTAACTCCAGATAGAAAATTAGATTGTGTATGTTTTAGAGAAGCAACTGAGGGATTGTATACAGGAGTAGAAACAAAAATTACAGAAGATGCGGCAATAGCAATCAGAAAAATTACAAGACCAGGAAGTAGAAGATTAGTAAATTCTGCAGTAGATTGGGCAAATAAATTTAATATGAAAAAAATGGTTGCAATTACAAAAAGAAATATTTTAAAACAAACAGATGGAATATTTTGGGATGAAACACAAAAAGCAGTTGAAGGTACTGGAATAGAATTATCAGAAATTTACATAGACAACATGGCACAACAAATGGTAATTGCAACTGAACAGTTTAATGGTTCAGTATTAGTTAGTACCAATTTATTTATGGATATTATTTCTGAACTTGCATCAGCATTAGTTGGTTCAATTGGATTAATTTATTCTGCAAATATTGGAGATAATTATGCAATGTTTGAAGCAGCACACGGTAGTGCACCTCAATTTACAGGACAAAACAAAGTAAATCCAACTGCAACAGTCCTATCAGGTGCTTGGATGGCAGATTATATGGGTGAAAGAGAGGTAAGGGATGCAATATTTGGTGCAACTGAACAAGTGATTAATGAAGGGAATGCAGTAACATGGGATATTGGTGGAAATGCATCAACTACACAAATGACAGATGCAATTATCACATATGCAAAAGATAGATTAAGAAAATAATTAATTTATTGCCTCTACAAGAATTAGTTCTTCAAAAAATAATTTCTTTTTTGCAATAATTCTAGTTCTAAATCCCAATGTTTGAGCATAATCTATGAGTTTTTGATAATTGGATAAAGAAGAGGTAACAAAAATGAATTTACCAGATTCTTTAAGATTTTTTAAAACAGAATCAAAAATATTTTTAGGAATTTCAAATCCTTCAGCGCCACCATCAGTTGCAACATCTAAAATTTCATCAGTTGCCAGATAAGGTAGATTACAAACAATAAAATCAAATTTTATTTTTAATGCATCTGAACCATTACAACAAATTAAATTTGGTGTTTTGTAGGAACTTTGATGTTGTAATACATGATAATTAACATCAGTACCAACAACAAAAGAAAAATTTTCTAAAAGCAATTTTGTCAAATATCCTGATCCACTCCCAACATCAAGCGCGTAATTTCCTTTTTCATTTTCAATATTATTTGCAATAAAAAAGGTATCCTCAGAAGGAGGATATTCATCATTTTTTAAGAATTTGTTTTGCAAGATCAACTATCTCATCTCCTGAAAGGTCATCAACACGTTTCTCCATAGTGCTTTGTTTATTGAATTGTTTTAAAATATTTTTTACAGTTTTTCTTCTATAAGAAAAAATTTCATTGATAGTAGAAATTAATTTTTTATCCATATCAGTTTTTTTTGAAATCGTTAAAATCATAGAATCAACTTTAGGCGGAGGTGAAAAACTATTCTTACCAACATCAGATATTTTTACAATATCAAATGCATGAGTTGCAATTATGCTAATAGATCTTCTATTTTTTGATGTTGCAAGAAGTTTTTCTGCAAATTCTTTTTGAACCATAATTATTCCGTGAGAAAAAGAGTTTTGGGCTAACCACTCAATTGCATCTTTACTCTTAGAGTAAGGAAGATTAGAAACAAAAACTGAGAAAACTTCTTTTTGCTTAAAACCATCACCTGATTTTAATACAAGATTATTAATTGTAGAAAATTCAGATTTTGCCTTTTTTATCAAGTTTTGATCTGCATCAATTGAAATAACTTTTTGAGCTTTTTTGCACAATAATGGAGTCAAAATACCAAGCCCAGTACCTATTTCAAAAACAATATCAGTTTTAGAAATTTTAGATTCATCTACAATAAGTTCTGCAATAGATTTTGAATTAAGAAAGTGTTGTCCCAATAATTTACGCTTTATCATCTCTTTACAAAGAGATTCATTCTACTTTCACCAGAAATTTCATCCATAATTCGTTCAGAAATATGTTTTACTGGATCTTTGAATCCAACTCTCTCTTGTAAATCCACATAACTTTCAAATTTTTGGTTTTCTCGTTCTTCCAACATTATTTTCATGTATGTTTTTCCAATTCCAGGAATTAATTCAAGTGCATGTATTCTTGGAGTTAATGGTTGTGCATTGTTAAGATATTCTACGAATTTTTTTTCATTGATTGTTACAATATTTTCTATAACAGTAAGTAATTCACTTTGAGCAGATGATGAGATACGACTATACTCCATCTTTCCCAATACAGATGAAACTTTTGTTCTTCCTTCTTTACCAATGTAAATTTTTTCTCCAATTTCAAAAGTAGAATTTGGAACACCAAGAATCTCTAAAAGAGTTAAACGATCTTCACCAATTCCAGTGACAATTATACCATCTCTCCCTCTAACAGTAGTAGATTTTCCTCTAGAGTTAAAATCTAAAACATATGCATATTCTTCATATTTGTGAGAATGCGATTGTGCACGATACAAAATTTATTGCTCCAGAATAATTAAGAATGGGACTGGATTATTTTGAGTATTTTTTCCAGAGTTTCAGCAAGAATTAATTTTTTCCAACCAAATGTAAAAGAACGTAATTCAGCCATACTTGTTGGTCTGATATTAACAATTTCAACAGCTTCGTCTTCTGTTAATTCACAATCTTTGATAAGTTGTTTTTTCATATCTTTTGCAGCTTTAGCATCAATTGTTATAAATTTTGAAACATAATCATATGTCCAACGTTGAATTTGATCCATTTCCTCAACATCAACTTTACCTAAAATTTCTTTTACCTCAGAAAGAGAAATTGATTGTTTTTTTTGTACTTCTTCCATAATTATACACCGAATGGTTTTATGTGATCTAATCTAGTGATTAATGTTTTTGGTTTATCACCTAATTTTACACTGAGTGTAATAGCACGTCTACCAACATTTGTGATAACACCTACTTTACCGTGATATCTTCTGTGTGGTAATCCTTTGTGCTGTCTAGGATCAATGATGACAAGTGCTTGTTGACCTTCTTGGTATTCACGTAACAAAAATGATACTCCTCTAGGAGATTTCTTTGTCATTACAGATCTAGATTTATGCTTAAATCCATGTGAACGACCATGAGACTTCTTAGTTGCCATGAGTGTAAAACCTTCGAAAGCCCTATTTTAACACTTAGGACATGTTTGTAGAAAATTAACCAAGAATATCAGTTCGAAGTTGTCCACATGCAGCTGAAATCTCAGTACCTTTTTCAATTCGAATAGTACAATTCACACCCGCATCAGATAGAATTCTTTCAAACTCATGAACCCGATTATTAGATGGTCGCTTAAAATCACCAGCAGTGGGATTAATAGGAATTAAATTAACATGAGAACCATTACCACGCAAAAGTTTAGCTAAATCATGTGCAATTTCAGAGGAATCATTAATTCCATCCATTAAAGCATATTCAAATGTCACACGTCGTCCAGTTTTCTTAAAATAATTATATCCAGATTCAATAATTTCATCTACAGAATTAAGAGTTGCAGTAGGAACTAGTTTTTTACGTAATGTGTTATTTGGAGCATGTAAAGAGATTGCCAATCCTATCTGTAAATTTTCTTCAGCTAATTTTTCTATTCCAGATTTAATTCCAATTGTAGAGATAGTAATGTGTCGTTGACCCATTCCAAATCCTTTAGGATGTGTTAAAATTTTTACAGCTCTAATCATTTCATCATAATTTGCCATAGGCTCACCCATTCCCATGAAAACCAAATTAGTTACATGTTCTCCCCTTTGTTGCAAAATTTCTTCAAAATGAATTACTTGAGATACAATATGCTCTGCTTTTAGATTTGTTTCAAAACCCATTTGTCCAGTTGCACAAAATACACATCCCATAGCACATCCAATCTGAGTCGAAACACAAATTGTTGATCTTGGATGACCACCTATTTTAGATGAAGCATACTGCATCAAAACAGTTTCAACGGAATGGTCATTACTTAAGTTAAGTAATAATTTAGTGGTATCACCATCTTCACTCACAACACGATGAGTTTCTTTTGCAGAGCCTATAGTATAACCAGACTCAGTTAATTCTGTAATCAATTTTTTTGGTAATTGTTTGATGTCAGAAATATTTTTAGGAAATTTATAGTATAAAGGAAGTAAGATTTGATCTGCCCTATATCTAGGATAACCCATATCAATTATTAGTTGTTCCAGTTCTTCAGGAAAAAATCGATAAAGATCAGTCATGATATAATATCAAATTTTGAAATGATATTAGAATTTAATGAATATGAATAAAAGAAAATAAAAGAAAAAGAAGAAGTTATTCTTCTAACGGTTAGAAATCATCAGATGTAATATCTGCACCGTGATCTTCTATAATATCGACTTCAGGTTCTACTGTAGCCTCGACTTTAGTCTCTACTTCAGGTTCTACTGTAGCCTCGACTTTAGTCTCTACTTCAGGTTCTACTGTAGCCTCGACTTCAGATTCTTTGACTTTTTTAGTTGCTTTTTTGGTAGTTGCTTTTTTGGTAGTCTTTTTTGTTTTTTTCTCTGCTTCTTCAGGATCAATAACACCTGCTTCACCTAAAGCAAAGATTACTTCCTGCTCAGGATGATGAGGACTATCAACCATTCTAGCAATTCGTTTCTTACCGGATTTCTTAAAGTAAATTCGGTATGTACTTGTATGTGCAACTACATTTCCACCAATAGGTCTAGTTGGATCTCCAAAGAAGACATCAGGGGAAGCCATGACTTGATTGGTTGCAATTGCAGCACAATCATAAGTTTCTGCAATTCGAACCAACAAATGAACAAAATGATTTAGTTTTTGTTGTCTAACAGATAATGTACCTCTTCCAAGATATTCAGCACGGAACAAACCAACTGCAGAATCTGCAACAATTAATTTAACATTGTGTTCTTCAATAATAGCACCAGCTTCTTCAAGAATCAATGTTTGGTGTGCACTGTTGTATGCACGTGCAACAATAATGTTATCTAGAATTTTTTCTGGATCCATTTCATGAGCTTGAGCAATTTGAATAATTCTTTCAGGTCTGAAAGTATTTTCAGTATCAATATACAAAACACCACCTTCAAGTCCACCTTCTTCTTTACTTTTTTGAACCATCACAGACATGGTATGAGCAAATTGTGTTTTACCACAACCAAATTCTCCATAAACTTCAGTTAATGCTTTAGTTTCAATACCACCATCAAATAATGTATCAAGACAATTAGTGCCAGTGGTAATTTTACCAATACTTTGTCGAGTTTTATAAAGTTCACTTGCACTAATGAAATCTTTAGCAATCAATCCACCTTCAACCAAATGTTTTCGGGCTTTATTGACAATTTTTTCAGCTGTATCCTTTTCCATTCCAGTTATTTCTGAAATATCAACAGGACCTCTAACGATGAGGTCCATGACGTTATGTACACCTGCATCGGATAATTTTCTTGTAGTTACAGGACCTACGCCCTCTAAACTATCTAATCTTAAATCTTCAACCATACCGTATAGTACGGTACCAGTACTTTATAAGAGTATTGTTTAATAAAAAGATCGATAAAATATGAAAATAACAATAAACTACTAACGTCGTTTTCTTCTTTGACCAGGTTTATTTTGTCCTGGATATCTGCCTAAAGCAAATCGTTTTTTGAAATTACTCTTATTTGCAACACTTGAACTTGTGCCTACAATTTTTCTTCCCTCTACTTTAGGAGTTTGTCCTCGTACTTTGCCTGCTTTAGTAAGTGAACCGTGTGTTGCCATAATTTAAGACACGAATTAGTGAATTTATGTATTTGGATGATCTACCAATACTTTGCTTTTATGGTTTCAATAACTTTTTCGTGTTCAGGACTCTTTCTGCGAGCATATTTCTCCATAGCTCCAAGAGGAACACCACCAAGACCTCTTGCAATTGCATTAAAGAAGTATCTTTGAGGTCCTTTTGCACCAGTTTTAGTCATGAATTTTTGAATTGCATATTTGAAATTATGTTGCCAAGTCTTGTAAAGAACACCTAGTTGTGCAGGAGTCATTTCCTGACCAATGTTAAAGAATTTAGAGGATTCAAGTAAACCAATTGGGACAAAGGTTAGAGCAGTTGCAGTAAACATAGAATCAGGTTGTTCGTGTTCTAATTCACTAAGTAATCTAATAGTATCCCATGAATCCTCAGGAGTTTCATCATTATCAAGACCCATAATTAACGTAAATGCAGGAATCCAATAATTTTCATTCATTGCCTTTACACCCTCTTTTACAACCCAGTGCCATTCAGATGGATCATATGGAGCAAGTTTTCTATCAGCGTATTTACCAATTAATCTAAGACTTCCAGTTTCAAATCCAGCTTGCACACCAATCATGTTATCAGGGCCAGCTTTCATAATTCTAGATAAGTTAGGAAGAAGTTTTTCATCAGCAATTGCACCAGCTAATGTTCCGTGAGTTGGATTAGTATGTTCAACTCCAGTAGACATAATTGCAGTAAACAATTCTTCTAGTGCTTCTCGATTTGGTTCCATTCCTTTTGCGGTTCGTGGATCCATACCATAAACAAAAATATCGTCACTGTGAATCCAAGCAGATTTTGAACCACCTTTCTTAATGTTAACTTCGATTTCTTTTTTTACTTTTTCTGGAGAATAATATCTTAATGATCTTAATGTAACATCACAAAATTTACATCCTCTACCACATCCTCTCATGACTTCAACCATTCCATGCATACTAGGCTCTACAATATCAGGAATTTCTTCTAAATCAGGTCGGTCCCAGAAATTTACAAATCTTCCATGAATTTTCTTACCTTCTCTTTCAAATTCTTTTATGTTAACTTTAAAGTCACTTCGTTTTCTAAAAGGATCCATATTTTCAAAATCACCATTAATCAAATAATTAAAGAATCTTCCAGCATGTCCATCAATTTCAGGTGCAATGCCACCCAATTCACCTTCTAAAATTGCATAAATTCCAAACTCTTCAATTTTTGCAGGATCATAATTATATTGCCAAGTACCAGATGCACCAGAAATTACTTTAGCTTTACTTCCAGTTCTTGCTTTAGCAGCTTTAATTCTATAATGTAAATCTGCATTGTAAAATTCATCATAAGATGTTTGTTTTCGTCCATAAGTAAATGTCATAGTTACAGGACCCATTCCAAGAGGATCCATTTCATAAGTTCCAATAACTTCAGTTTCAGGGCCAATGAATTTTTCAATATGATTTGGATGAGCGACAACTACATCTTTTCGTGCAAAACCATCACGTAACAAACCAGCTTCTAACTTTCTTAATCCATATGGAGCATATTTTGCTGCACCATTGATATCAGGTGACCAATTACAGATAAAATCAAACAGAATTTTTGGAGTAACTTGTTTTCCAAGAATTTTATACCAAAAACTCTTTGGATCTCTATGAGGATCTAATGCAGGAGCACAACCAAAGAATGTTGCTAAAGATAATCCCCGGTAAGGAGACATTAAAGTTCTATCAGCAGTTAAAACGATTTTTGGAGTTCCCATTCTCTTCACGAAAAGGATTTTCTGATTGATTTTAAACCTTGCGAGTTATATTCAATAATCTTCTAAAATTCCAGCCTTATTTCTATGAGAATATCCAAACTCAGTATTTTTAGATAGATGATTTCCATCAAATATAGTTCCATCCTTACAAGCAAGATCCTCACCAACACAACAACTGCCGCATATTCCAACACCACATTTCATCATACGTTCAAGACTTGCTTGAACAAAAATTCCTCTAGAATGTGCAGATTGAACAGTTTTGTACATCATTTTTTCAGGACCACAAGTGTATACAGCATCAAAATGAGATTCATTAACTAATTTTTCAACTATATCAGTAACAAATCCTTTTTCACCATAACTCCCATCATCTGTAGAAATGATCACATTATGAGAATTATTTTTTAAAAGTTCATTTGCTAAATCTTCAAAGAAAACTTCATTTTTTGATTTTGCTCCAATTAAAACAGTTACATCATCAGTAGGTTTTACAGAAGTTAGTAATCGCATCATTGGAACAAGTCCAGTACCTCCACCAACTAACAAAAGTTTTCCTTCTTTAACATCAAAAGCATTTCCATAAGGACCACGAATTCCAATTTTTTCTCCAACTGCAATATTGAATAAGCCAGTAGAAGCAAGACCATGTTTTCGTACAGTGAATGCAGCCTTTCCAGAATCTTTAGAAATCATTATACTCATAGGTAATTCATTAACTCCAGGAATCCAAACCATTGCAAATTGTCCAGGTAAAACAGTAGACATGACGTCATCTGAAAATACTAAAGTCCTAACAGTAGGAGTTTCATCAATTACTTTTTCAACAGTAACAATTGTAGTATGATTAAAATTTCTTTGCAAGTCCCACCATCTCATCTATTGTAGAATAATTTTTTTGTTTCATGTATTGTAGTATACCATTGTTAATGTCATCAAAAACATTTATCCAATTATCACCAATTGCACTACCAAGTTGAATTGCAGAAGCACCAGCTAAGAAAAACTCAATGGCATCTTCCCAAGTAGAAATTCCACCACATCCAATAATTGGAATATCATATTTTGAAGATATTTCATAAACACATCTTAATGCAATGGGTTTAATCGGAGTACCAGATAATCCACCAAATTTATTACTAAGAATTGGTCGTTGTGTTTCAACATCTATTGCCATTGCTCTTACAGTATTAATTGCAGTAATAGCATCAATTCCAGAATCAATTGCAGTTTTAACAGTATTTAGATAATTAGTAGTTCCCAAACCAACTTTTGCAATTACAGGGGTATCAGTAGAATTCTTTACAGTAGTTACAATTTTCTTAACTAATTCAGGATCATCCCCAACTTCTAAACCAACTTTTGCAACATGAGGACAAGATAAATTTAATTCAAATGCAGTTACTTTACAATTTGTAAATTCTTTTATCATCATTTCAAAATCTTCAGGAACTGAACCAACCAAACTTACTATAATTGGGACATTTTGATTTGATTCAATCATTTTAGCAAAATTTGGTGCTCCAGGATTTGAAAGGCCAACTGCGTTAATCCAACCTCCACCATTAACACTAAAAATAGTAGGGTTTGGATAACCTTCCCATGGCTCATTACTAAGAGATTTAGTAACTACAGCTCCAGCACCTGAACGATAAAGTCGATTAAATACATCTAAAGAAATTCCCAGAATTCCAGAAGCAAGCATAGCAGGTTTATCAAGTTGAATTTTACCTATGGAAGTTGTAAGACTGGACGCCATCTGGATAAACGAACATACTTTTGAATATATTAGTTGATTTGAGGTTCTAGTACCTTTTTTAAAGGTGATTTAAGTTGAACTAGTCATGTATTCCGTGATTTTAACAGAGTTAGGGATTTCAGTATTCAATGATGGACAGGTAGATAAAGCATTTCCATTTTCAAATACTGTCAAAGAATACCTTGCCGTTAAAAATAAAGAATCAAAATTAAATGAATTAATAAATTATTTAGTAAAAATTCAAAGAGGTGTTTCAGTGAGTGATGAATCATTACTTGCTATTTTAAAAAAATTTTCAATTGATTGTCACATTATGGATGAAGATGAATTGGAGAAAATCCAAACAACAAAACCACAAATAATGGTAGATTCAGGTTTTGCATCAAATCTTCAAGACGTATTAGGAAAATTAAGAGAGTTTGCTTTAGGATTTTCATCTTCAAAGGTTACAGAAGTATCACAAAGTCCAGATCTTCACATCATACAAGCAATCAACTCATTAGATGAAATTGATAAAATAGCAAATGGATTAAGTTCAAGACTCAGAGAATGGTATGGATTACATTTTCCAGAATTGGATAATATGATAGATAGTATTAACGGATATGCACAAATTGTAATGGCAGGAAAACGTGAATCATTATCAAAACAAGTTTTTGAAGAAGCAGGTTTTCCAGAATCTAAAGTGAATATGCTATCATTAATTTTAACAAAAAGTAGAGGCGGAGATATTTCAGATATTAATTTGGCAATAGTTCAATCAATTGCAAAACAAATTTTAGATTTTCATGAGTTACGTAAAAAACTTGAAGAACATGTTGAATCAGAAATGCTTGAGATTGCACCAAATATTTCAGCCATATTAGGTAGTGCTGTGGGTGCAAGAATTTTAGGAAGAGCTGGAAGTCTCAAAAAAATGGCATCAATGCCAGCTAGTACAATACAGGTATTAGGTGCTGAAAAAGCATTATTCAGAGCATTGAAGACAGGATCCCAACCACCAAAACACGGATTATTATTCCAACATGCAATGGTGCATGCAGCTCCTAGATGGCAAAGAGGAAAAATTGCACGTGCAGTAGCTGCAAAAGCAGTCATTGCTGCAAGAGTAGATGTTTACGGTGAAGGATTGAATCAAACTTTATTGGATAAACTCAACATTAGAGTTGATGAAATAGGTAAAAAATATGAAAATCCAACTGAAAAAGACATCAGAAAACCTCAACAATTCAGACAAGATGATGGAAACTTTGGTGGTAGAAGAGAAGGTGGTAGAAGAGAAGGTGGTAGAAGAGAAGGTGGTAGAAGAGAAGGTGGTAGAAGAGAAGGTGGTAGAAGAGAAGGTGGTAGAAGAGAAGGTGGTAGAAGAGAAGGTGGTAGAAGAGAAGGTGGAGATAGAAATGAAAGATCAAGCTATGGTGAAAGAAGAAGAGAAGGTGGAGATAGAAATGAAAGATCAAGCTATGGTGAAAGAAGAAGAGAAGGTGGAGA
>Ga0209361_1000108_pt1 | contig 96398 bp, 90 predicted proteins | sample SaaInlV_200m_DNA_3_FD_184657 | JGI IMG/M metagenome (GOLD analysis project Ga0209361, IMG submission 184657) | Marine microbial communities from expanding oxygen minimum zones in the Saanich Inlet - SI037_S4LV_200m_DNA (SPAdes) (version 2) | ecosystem: Environmental > Aquatic > Marine >... | reverse complement strand
GAACCTTGGAAAGCACCTAGGCCTGAATAACCTATACATCAAGGACGACACCGTAAACCCAACCAACTCCTTCAAGGACAGGCCAGCATCAGTGGCCATATCGAAGGCAGTGGAGTTCGGTGCCGTCGCGGTTGGCTGCCCATCAACGGGAAACCTTGCAGCCAGCGTCGCGGCGCATGCCGCAAAGGCCGGGCTACCATGCTACATTTTCATCCCATCGAACACTGAGCTCAACAAGGTGCTCCAGGCATCGGTTTATGGGGCCAGAATAATCGCGGTTGACGGGACTTATGACCAGGCAAACCGGCTCGCCGCACAGGTGGCACAGGAGTATGGCTGGGCGTTCGCGAACATCAACCTGAGAAGCTATTACGTAGAAGGATCAAAGACCCTGGTATTCGAGATTTGTGAGCAGCTGGGATGGGAGGCACCGGACGCAATCGTGATCCCACTCGGCAGCGGAGCCCTATTCTGCGCCATCAAACGCGGGTTAGACCAGTTCAAGAGGGTTGGTTTGATCGAGGACAAGCCCACGCGCCTCTATGGGGCACAGGGTGAGGGCAGCGCGCCCATCGTTGACGCTTTCAAAGCGGGGTGGGATGACGTCCTGCCAATCGAGTACCCTGATACGGTGGCAAAGAGTCTGGCTATAGGCGACCCTGGTGACGGATACTATGTCCTACAGCACCTGAGGGAGACCGGCGGGGCAGCAGAGGATGTCTCAAACCACGAGATACTTGACGCCATTAAGCTCGTAGCGGAGACTGAGGGCGTGTTCACCGAGCCCGCTGGAGGGGTAACGGTAGCGGTGCTGAAAAAACTGGCCGAGAACGGCCACTTCAAACCTGACGAGAAGGTGGTCTGCGCTGTAACTGGGAACGGCTTCAAGGCAACGGATACCATTCAGAACGTGCTGGTCTCGCCGCCCGTCATCAAGCCCACCCTGGGCTCGTTCAAGGAGCAACAGGAGAAGAGCAAATGGTAGAGATCAACGGCTTCTTGACCGGGGGTCTGGCTAATGTGATTGAGAAGGCCACAATTATTGAGGCGGACACGCTGTCACAGTCATTGACCGCCCTCACCAATAGGCACGGCGAGGATTTCGGATCAAGGCTTTTCGATGACAATGGTAATCCGCGGATGTTCATCAATATCTGTGTTGATGGACGGGATTACAGGTTCCTCGGGAGCCTTGACGCCGCACTGGAACCGGGAACAGAGCTAAACCTAATACCTGCCGTGAGTGGTGGATAGTAACAGGTTGAGCTCATGGCCCGGTTTTCAATAAAGGATTTCTCAGATAGCGAGGTTGACTACTACAGCAGACAGATCATGCTGAAGAACATGGGCTTTGATGCCCAGCGCAAGCTCAAAGGAGCCACGGTCTGCATCGTCGGTGTCGGGGGGCTTGGAAGCCCTGTGGTGATACAACTCGCCTCGATGGGGATTGGGACCCTTCGCTTAATTGACAACGATATCGTTGAGATGTCTAACCTCCAGAGGCAGCACCTCTACGGTGTAGCACAGGTTGGCTTACCCAAGGTGGAGGCCGCGGCTCAACGATTGAGGGGGCTAAACCCGTTCATCGAAATCGATCTATTACCTATGATGGTGACCCCCCACAACGCTGAGGAGCTCATCAGGGGATCGGATGTGGTCATAGGTTCGCTTGACATGATGGCCCCCCGGTACTCCCTAAACAGGGCGTGCCAGAAACTTGGAATACCGTTCATACATGGTGCCGCCCTAGCTTACAACGGAGGTGTATCAACGATCCTGCCGGGGAAGACGGCGTGCCTTGAGTGCTTCCAGGGGGGAGTGGATGATGCTGAGATGCCCACATGTGCAACTGTTGGCGTTCACCCCGCCATCCTGGGAATCGTGGGCAGCCTAGTCGTCACTGAAACGGTGAGCATAATCATCGGGCAGGAGCCAAACCTTGCCAACAAACTCATGTTCCTCGACCTTGAGGACTACAGCTTTGAAACAATCGACCTTAGGAAGGCAGAGAACTGCCCCGTGTGCGGAGAGACGGACAAGACGCCTGAACCTATAGCTTATGATCCAGTAACCGAGGTCTGCGGCAGGGAAGGGCGCAGGGTGTTCATATTCAACCCTGATCAGCGTATGGACCTGACTCTATCAGATGTGAATTCCATGTTAGAATCGATGGAGTTCAAGATATTGGTGAAAGGGGAGCTTGGCAGCACATTTGAGGGATCGGATGGAGTCAAGGGAAGTATTCTGAAGACGGGGATAATGATTCTTGAAGGATTCAAAGAGAGGGATCAGGCCGTCAATACCCATGAGAGACTGTTCTCAACTATTGATTGACCACACATCGCATACCCGAAAATACTCGCGTCAGATTGTTTAGAGCTATTCTTCATCACTATAGACTGGTACATTTATTTAATCTTAGACAGCATCCGCTACCAAGAAAAATAAAAAAGCCCTCTTTGGGCCTAGTTTATGACTACCGTATCGAGCTGGAAGTACCGCTTGGATAGGAAACGGATCTTCTTGATGTTGTCGCCGTTCTTGCCGATGGCGATGCCCTTATCCTTGGGCTCCACCGTGACCATGGCGATCTTCTTTCCCTCCATCCTGTCAACTAGGCGGATGTCCTTGATCTTCGCGGGTTTTAACGCGTTCTTGATGAATTTTTCAGCCTCATTCATGTACTCGTAGATCTCGACCTGCTTGTTCGTCATGGTGCGGAAACGCCTGATCTTCTCGCCGCCCTTACCGACGGCCAGCCCCACCTCTCCCTTCTTGACGGTAAAGATGATGGTCTCCTCATCGATAATGCAATCCACTATCGTGGCCCCTGTCATGTTCTGAAGGAGTTGGATGAACTTCATCTCGTCCTGTGTTATCTTGATGCCGTTTAACATCTTATTCCTCCTCCTCTTTTATCCCGAAGTCAAGAATCTTGGAGTCGCCAGGATCATTGATAACCATGGCTGATACGGGGTACGGTTTCCCACATAGCATACCAAGGTCAACGCTGTCCTTGTCGTGGTTCCAGACGGGTATATTTCCTAGTTTGCCATGCTCAAGAATGGCATCTTTGTATTTTTTGGGGCAGTTGACGCTTATTATGGCCATCTTCGCCCTTCCTCTTCTCATGTCTCTAACCGCCTGCTTGGAACCCAATTGGATCTTGCCGGTGGACAGAGCGAGTCTCAGCTGTGGATCTATGCTACTCATCGCTTTTTCCTCTCTGTGTCATAAACAGTTCAACGCTTCCTGTTCCCAGTGGCATTGACTGTCCGACGATTATGTTTTCTATGACCCCTTTAAGTGGATCGATTTCTCCCGATATTGCGGCGTCAACAAGGTGCTGGATGGTCAGCTCGAAAGCCGCCCTTGCCAGTACGCTTGACTTGTCTCCGCTGATACCGTGCCTGCCAATCTGCTGCACGGTGCCTGTCTTGGTCATGATGTCCGAGACCAGCATAACGTGCCTGATGTCAACGTCCAGTCCCTGCTCAGAAAGGACCGCGTGGGCCTCCTTGATTAGGGCGTTTCGAGCCGCCTCGATACCGAAGATGTTGGCGATCTCGTGTATGTTGTTGGTCGTTGTCTTGGCCGGGTCGATACCGGGTATCCTTTGCACGCCCTCCAAGTTGCTCCCATCTGTCCTGATGATCCACTCACCGTTTTCGATGGTGGTGAGGACTCGCTTAATCTCGGGTATGCCCCTGATCCTTGCAGTGGTAAACGATTTGATGATGGATTCGGGGGTTTTCTTCTTGTCCGCCTCGAAGAGCACAAAGTACTCGTTACCTTCCTTGGAGTACTCGTAAGGTATAATCGCCTCAACCTCACCAAGGGTTACGCTCAGCGTCTCCATCCTCTCGGGGTCAAGGGTGAATCTTACGCCCTCGGTCCTGAGGTCCACGTTGACTGTGTCGATGATGTCATCGATAATGGTGTAGGTCAGCAACTTTGCAACCTCACGCGCCCTCTTTTCGGTCTTTCTGTGCTTTGAGTCAAGGTATATGTTCATGACTGGTGTGGATGGGCTCTTGCGGGCATCGACGATCTCGATGAGCCTTGGAAGGCCCAGTGTTACGTTCAGCTCCGCGACTCCTGCATAGTGGAAGGTCCTTAGCGTCATCTGCGTACCGGGCTCACCGATACTCTGTGCCGCCAGGATTCCCACGGCTTCACCTGGCTCAACCAGGCTATAGTCGTAGTTCCTGAGGACCGCTGCGACAACCTCATCGACCCCTTCCTTTGTAAGGTCGGATTCGGTCATGCGCTTCCTCAACTCGTCCCTGAGCAGGTCTGGGATCTGTAGCTCGATGCCGTCAACCTTGGCGTTGATGTACTTTTCAGTCGCCTTCCTGCCTTTCTTCATGTTGATCTTCGTTCTTTCAGTTAGCAGATTGACGTTCACGGCTACGCCGTGGTCAGACTTCGATGGGTCCACGCCGTCCTCACCGTAGGTGAACTGGACGATATCCCCGACACTGTTCCTGACGGTTCCGTCGTATTCGACCCTCAGGTGCTCCAGGGCATTGATGAGCCTCCTCTGCATGTACCCGCTCTGCTGCGTACGCACCGCGGTGTCTACAAGGCCCTCCCTGCCTCCCATGGCGTGGAAGAAGAACTCAAGTGGCGTAAGCCCGTCACGGTAACAGTTGTAGACGAACCCCCTTGCAACTGGCATTGGATCGTCCTCTAGGAAGTGGGGTAGGGTCCGGCCCTCGTATCCTCTCATGATCCTCTTGCCCCTGATTGATTGCTGTCCTACGCTGCCCATCATCTGGCCGATGTTTAGGCTGCTGCCCCTTGCACCGCTCCTCGTCATGACGATTCCACCGTTCTCCAATGGGAGTCCGGTCTGCACGATGTTACCCGCGCCGTCTCTGGCCTTGGCGAGCTCGTTCATGACCTTGATCTCAAAGCTCTCCCGCATAGTCTGGCCTGGTAGCCTCTCAAGAACGTCGTTTTCAAGCTCGGCCGTGAGCTTCGCGACGCTCTTCTCCATGGTCCGCATCACCTTACTGATGCTCTTGAGCTCCCTCTCCTGGAGGGTGAGCTCGTCAAAGCTGTAGGTGAAGCCGTTGATTGTCAGGAACCCGTTGATGAGCCTGCTGATTCCGTTGAGGAAATCGTGGCCCACGTCAGTCCCGTAGTCCTTGATGACCCTGTGGAAGATTGTATCCGGCCTCTCTGCACCAATACTGTTCCTATCGATGATGCCTGTTACCAGGTTACCGTTCTGGACCAATACGTATGCATCGTTCTCACATGCCTCGTACTTGCACTCAGTGCAGTGTAAACAGATGTTAGCCTTTGTGACGAAGCTAAAATCCTTGGGCAAGAACATGCTGAAAGCCTGTTTGCCTGTCCATAATGGCTCAGGTTCAGTGATCGCGGGTTCGGGTATCTTTCCCGTGTAACCCACATAGCTAATGATCTTGCCAAGCTCGTCGGCCGTGAGCACCGTAGCCTTCCTTGTTAGGAGGTACGCTCCGCTGATGTAGTCCTTGCCCGCTCCGATGATGGGCGCGCCATACCTTGGGCTCAGGATCTGATCCTGTACCTGCATGAGCATCCTGGCCTCAGTCTGAGCCTCCTTGCTCTGGGGTATGTGGAGGTTCATCTCGTCTCCGTCAAAGTCTGCGTTGTAGGGGGGACACACTGTGAGGTGCATCCTGAAAGTTTTGTACGGCAGCACCTTGACTTTGTGGGCCATGATGCTCATCCTGTGGAGGCTGGGCTGCCTGTTGAAAAGGGCAACGTCTCCGTCCATGAGGTGTCTCTCGATAATGAAACCCGGCTCAAGGCTCTCCGCGATGAAGGTCCTGTCCTGAACGAACTCCAGTCTGATCCTCTTCTGGTCAGGTCTGATAACGTAGAGCGCGCCTGGGTGATTGTTTGGCCCGTTGAGTACCAGCTTCTTGACAGTCTCAAGGTTCCTCTCTGTGACCATGTCGGGTACAGATAGCTTGGAGGCGATATGGTAAGGGACTCCCACCTGGTTGATGTCAAGGTTGGGGTCAGGGCTGATGACAGTACGCGCCGAGTAATCTACACGCTTCCCGCTCAGGTTTCCCCTGAAACGGCCTTCCTTGCCCTTGAGCCTCTGCGAGAGGGACTTTAGGGTCCTGCCAGACCGGTGTCTGGCCGGTGGGATGCCGCTTACCTCGTTGTTGAAGTATGTTGTGACGTGGTATTGCAGAAGCTCGGAGAGGTCCTCGATGATGAGGGTCGGCGCTCCCGCGTCGATGTTCTCCCTGAGCCTCTGGTTGATCCTGATAATGTCTACGAGCTTGTGGGTGAGATCGTCCTCTGCCCTGATGCCTGACTCCAGGATGATTGATGGCCTGACGTCTACCGGTGGGACCGGCATGACCTGCAGGACCATCCACTCTGGCCTGGCGACTACTGGGTTATAGTTAAGCATTTCAAGGTCGTCATCTGGGATTCGCTCGAACCATTCCCTGATCATGTTTGGGGTGAGGCGGCGGGTTACGTCCTCCTCGACCGCGCCCTCAATATCGAAGAACTCCTCTTTCTCTATCTCGTTGAACGTGGTGGGCTTGTTGAACTTGACCACCGTCTGGACCATGCCACAGTATGGGCACTCTTTGTGCTTCTTGTACTTCTTGGCCTGCTTGATAATCTCCTTGTAGGTCTCGTCGCCTACCTTTCCGAACATCTCGAGGTCCAGTTTACGTCTTTCGCTGAGCTTCTCCTTGAGCTCCTCGGCAAGCAGTATGCTTCCGCATCCCCTGCATGTGGCGTTCAGGACCTTGTAGATAGGCTTTGCGAACTCGACGTGGATTACGGGTACCGATAGCTCGATATGGCCGAAGTGGCCTGGACAGTTGATGGCGATGTTACCGCAGGTGCGGCACCTCTGCCGTGGTTCAAGCGTCCCTAACCTCTGATCCATGAGGCCGCCGGCGATTGGCGCGCCGTCTTCGTCGTAGGTGTCGCTTGTATCGGCCTCTACTACGCTCAGCCGCCTGATGTCGTCTGGTGGCAGTAGCCCGAACTTTATTGCGTCGATTACCTTGCTCATTTTACTCGACCTCCTTTGCCAAGACCAGGCTTGGCGATAGGCATAGACTCTGCATCTCCTGTAGCAGAAGCTTGAATGCATAGGATATGGTCACGGGCTCGATGTCGCTCTTGCCCTCACATGTGGAACATGTATACTTTCTCTGCCTGACATCGTAGAATCCCTGACGACCACATCTCTCGCAGACGTAGATGGTGTAGGAGTCTGACTCCTCCAGGAGCCTGTCCTTGAGGAGCATGGCCGCGCCGTGACCGACGAGGCAGTCCCTCTCCATCTCCCCGAACCTGAGCCCTCCGCCACGTGCACGACCCTCTGTGGGCTGCCTCGTGAGCATCTGGACCTGGCCTCGGGCCCTTGCATGAATCTTATCCACGACCATGTGGTGTAGCTTCTGGTAGAAGGCGACTCCGAGGAATACCTCGGCCTCGAACTTTTTTCCTGACTGACCGTCGTAGAGGATCTCTCGTCCACCTGGCTGTAGCCCAAAGCTCAGGAGGTGCTCCTGTAGTGTCTTTGGCTCCTCGTTTGAGAAAGGCGTGCCGTCCACGATCTCTCCCCTTATGGCCGCGGCCTTTCCACCGATGGCCTCGATGAACTGCCCCACAGTCATCCTGCTTGGATATGCGTGGGGGTTCATGATGATGTCCGGGGTGACACCGCTTGCGCTGAAGGGCATGTCCTCCTGTGGGACTAACATGCCGATTACGCCTTTCTGGCCGTGCCTTGAAACGAACTTGTCTCCGAGCTCAGGAACCCTGTGGCTCCTGACCTTTACCTTGACCAGTTGGCTTCCCTCGATGTCCTTTGTGATGAATACGCTGTCGACCATGCCTACTTCTGTGGGCCTGACGCTGACGCTTGTGTCACGCAGCTGTGGGCCCCTGACTTCCAGTCCACGGTAATCTTCCATGAATCTAGGTGGGCTGGTCTTTCCGATGAGGATGTCTCCTCCGGTTACCGCTCCTTCAGTGGAAATGAGCCCGTCGGACTCTAGCATCCTGTATGCATCTGCACCGTGGTACCCACGGATGCCTGCCTCTGGGACAGTTAGCCTGTCCTTGCTGCCTCCCAGGTACTGCTTGCATATCGACTTGTAAATCCTGAAGAAGCTGCTGTGACCCAGTCCACGCTGGACTGCGCCATGGTTGAAGATTATGGCGTCCTCCATGTTGTAGCCGATGCTGCTGAGGATGGCGATGACATAGTTCTGTCCTGCCGGTCGCTCGTCGTAGCCGATAACCTGCATTGGCTTTGTGGCCACGAGTGGCTTCTGCGGGTAGTGTAACAGATGTCCACGGGTGTCTGTCCTGTCCCTGTAGTTGAGGGCGTAGACGCCTGGGGCCTGCTTGGCCATGGCGGCCTGGTAGGTATTTCGTGGTGACTGGTTGTGCTCTGCGTAGGGAATGATGGATGCGCCTACTCCGAGAATAGTGTACGGGCACAGTTCCATGTGGGTGTGCTCGGACGTCAGCCCCTGGGTGTTGATGGAGATGAACGCGTTCTCCTCCTCGTCGCTGTCCATGTACTCGATTATTCCTTCGCGCACCAGGTCGCTCCAGCTCCACCTCTCCTGGCGGATGTTCCTGATGTAACGCTGCTTGAGGAGGCTCTTACCGTCCTCGACGACCACCAGTGGCCGCCTGATCCTTCCCTCGTCCGCGTTGACGTAGATCTCATTATAATTCTTGTAGAATACGATATTCGCCTCGCCACTGATTTCGCCCTTGCGGCGCATCTCACGGAAAGTGTTCACCAGGATATCCGGGGTCGTTGTGTACCCAAGTAAGTATCCCTCGACAAATATCTTTGTGCCCGTGTGCCTGAGCTGCTCATCAACGTCCTTGCTGCGTATGACTCCCATGAACTCTAGGGTTCTCTTGACCTTCTCGGCGTCCGTGCCTACACTGACGCTTGCCATGAGGGCCAGATTCTTTACGAGACCACAGTTGGCGCCCTCAGGCGTCTCGTTGGGGCAAAGCCTGCCCCAGTGGGTGCTGTGGAGGTCCCTGGCCAGGAAGTTTGGCTGTGACCTGCTCAGTGGGCTCTGGAGCCTCCTGAGGTGTGAAAGTGTTGAAAGTGTGTTGGTTCTGTCGAGGAGTTGTGTCATTCCGACCCTGCCTCTCCTCCAGTTTCCAGTCGCGAGCGCATGCTGGATCCTGCTTGTGATGATCCCCGGCCTGATGGCCGCGCTTATGAGCACGCCCTTGCGCCTTGTGCTCATCCTGCGGAACTGGTACCTCATGTCTCTGTATAGGCTCCAGAAAGCGGACCTGAAAAGCTCTGCAAGAAGCGGTCCGGCTAACTTGATCCTCTTGTTCTTGAGGTGATCCTTGTCGTCCTCTGAGCGCTGGCCCAGCTTGAGCTCGATGATCCTACTGGCCATCTCGCCAAGGAATACTGCCTTGTCGAACCGGTCCTCCGGCTCCCTACCGATGTGTGGCAGTAGGTTCCTGTCTAGGATGGTCTGTGCCCTCTTGATCCTGAACTCCTTGACCTGTCCGAAGGCCACCCTGTTACCGATGAAAAGTATGGCATCCTCGATGGATGGAATGTTGCCCGCCTCCTTGAAGCTGTCCTCCAGCTCGTTGAGTATCTCGGGGTCCAGGCTCACCATCGTGGCTACCTCCCTGTCGGTCTCGACGCCAAGTGCCCTCATTAGAACGACCAGTGGCACTGGCACGGGGACGCCGGGAATGGTTACGCCCATCATACCCTTTGCCTTGCGTGCCATCTCGATCCTTGCCCTGAACCCGACGGTGGTGCTGAAGACCTTGCCCTTGTACACGGGCTTAGATCCGCGGTTATCGGTCTCGACCAGCACCCTGTTGGGGGCCAGGTCTTCTAGGCTGACGATAACCCGCTCGCTACCGTTGACAATGAAGTAACCCCCGACTTCCTTGGGGTCTTCACCTATCCTGACTAGCTCGTCCTCGGTGTGGCGGCTGAGGAGGCATAGGCTGCTCTTCACCATGATGGGAATGTCGCCTATGTTGACGCGCTCGTATGACTCGCGTCCCTCGTCGTCCAGCTCGATCTCCAAATAGAGGGGAGCCGAGTAAGTGAGGTTCCTGATACGGGCCTCTCTGGGGTAGACCTCACGGACTGTTCCGTCTACCTCGACAACACGTGGGTCGCCTATCTCGATTGATCCGAACTTAATCTTGTATATGTGATTGGGAACCTCAATTGAGATACCGCCAATCTCGTCGATGATGTGTTGCAGCGTGTTCCTGGTGAAGTCATTGTAGCTATCCAGGTGCTGCTTGACGAGGCCCTCCTCCTTGAAGAAGGACTTCATCAGGTCCCAGTGGTCGTTGTCTGAGAGAAGCATCTAATTCATCCTATTTTGAATAATATCTATACTGCAAAAGGTCAGAGGGCAAAGGGGATTAAACGCGAAATCTATTCCACTCATTTAACCAATATTCACCTTATAGAATCCATACTAACCTTGCAGAGGCTATACCCTAGGCTATCTTCTTACTAAAAAATGTTACCCTTTTTCAAGCCATTATCAGTACCCTTTGGGGCAGAAAAGCTGGAATACTCTTTCTTTTACTCTCATAGCTTAAGAATATTACTGATGGAAACATGGTAAAAAAACCATACTTTTATAGGGGAACCCTGTTATTCGATTAGAGCCCAATAACAGGAAAGTGCAAGATAATGGCGGACATGATTGAAAGAGTCTTAGACAGGAGCGTCGGAAAAACCGTGCTCATAAAGCTAAGAGGCGGCAAGACGCTCAGGGGTACCCTTGAGGGTTTTGACCAGCACGTGAATCTATACATGAAGGCTGCGGAGGATGTATCCGACCCACTCAACGTGGCTGAGATCGGTGATATCGTGCTTCGTGGCGATAACGTAATAATGGTGAGTCCGCCGCCAGAGTAGAAGTGAACAAACAATGCCAACTAAGCATGCAATTCATCACGGTAAACGCATTCATATCAGGTGCAGGCGATGTGGACGCAGGGCCTACCACCTAAGGAACAAGGCTTGCGCGGCCTGTGGCTACGGAGCCACCGCGAGGATCAGGAAGCTGTCCAACAACAGGAAGCCCCTGCAGCGCAACAGAAGAATCCACTAGGGTTCCTCATCATTTCTTTAACTTATTCATTCCATCATCAAGTTTTTAATCGGGTTACGCCTTGTATCTTTGCGTGCGGGAGTACCCGAGGTTGGTCAAAGGGGCGAGACTTAAGATCCTGACCAAGGGTAGGACATCTCGTGACTAAGGTCTTCGTGGGTTCAAGTCCCTCCTCCCGCACCTACAGCCACTCCTACGATAATTGAGGATGAAGCTGAATACAGAGAGTTTCTACGTGAAAAAGGAAACAAGGAATCAACAATTGAAACAAAAGTCAGGATATTAAGGAAACTGCGTTTAGGCAAGGAGAAGTACAATTGCTGAGAGTTGTTGATATCGATTTTGAACGAGGCATAATCAATCTTAACAAGCCTTTGAAGTGGTCAAATCCGAGACAGACTAAGATCAGTAACAAACTTGTGGTCATGATAACGAGACAAGCAAATGGTTCAGTCAGTTCTACTCCTATCTGGCTTTTGAGCTACAATACAATTCATCGTACTTTTTTTCAGAAACGAAAACAACGACCATTCTTCACGTTAGGAAACTTGTAGGGCACAAAGAAATCAATAACACATTGATCTACACACACTTGGAGAACCTTGACGAAGAAGACTCGTACACCGTACGAATTGTCTCAAATGTGGCTGAATTCACAAGTCTCCTCGAAAATGGTTTCGAGCATATCAGCGATTAAGAGGACAAGAAAATCTTACAGAAACGGAAATAATTATTTTATAATATATTTTTTATTTGTTATTTTAATTTCCATTTCCGATTTCCCTTTGGTCGACATTGATGATAAAGATATCATACATTGTCCTTAGATAGAGTTGGATATCTAAAAAACCAATATACTTTCTTCATTGCTATTTTTGGATTAGTTTCATTGAAGAGGTTAAAATAAATGCATGTGTAAGAATACCACGTTCTACGGAAAGAAAGTGACGTCTAATTCGTTACTCGTTCTGCGCTTTCGCCTTATCCGCGTGCGAATGGTGGGGACCTTCATCCGGAAGTAGTGAAGTTTCTAGAGATGCTAACGAAAAATGCTCAAAGAATTGAGGCTGTCAGCGAAGCATGATCAAGTTAGAGTCAATTAACCAAAGTGCGCGCACGTCGGGATAGTTGCGGTTGATGTCAACAGTCCTCCGTGGGTTCGAACCAAAACCCCCGCAATTCTACAGGAAATAAGTGGTATCATGCACTTTTACTACCATTGTAGTACCCTACTATATTGGAAATAATATTATTATGGTGCCACCCGGTGGGAGGTGGTATGAAAAAAGAGCTAGGGGTGGGGGTAGCAGTAGTGGATGTCAGGATACCGCGCCTTGAAGGCCGTGGCTTCAGCCTTAACCTTCTCGATGAGCTCCCCGTCTATGATGGCACGCTTGTACAGCTCCGCCACCTCGTCCATCTCCTTCTCCTTCATGCCCCAGCGGGTGAGCTCCTGGACCCCTAGCCTGATGCCGGATGGGTTGTGGGTTGCGTCGTCACTGGTATCGTTGGGCAGGGCCATCTTGTTGCATATTATATTGCACTGGGCCATGAGGCGAGCTACCTTTTGGCCTCCGCCGTGCTCCTTGACGTCAACGATGACCTGGTGGCTCTCGGTGAATCCCAGGCTTGGGCAGAGCGCCTTGAACCCTCGGCTGTACAGGGCCTTGCCGAACGCCTTGGCGTTTTTGACGATCTGGCGGGCGTGGTCCTCGCCGTACTCGTTCATCTCAAGAGCGGTTATGGCGAGGCTGGGAAACCTGTGTATGTGGGTGCTGCTCAGTGTGCCCGGGAAAACCGCTTGATCTACCTTTTTCCAGTCCTTCTTGGACAGACTCGGGCTTCCGATTATGATGCCTCCCTGGGGGCCCTGGAAGGTTTTGTGGGTGCTTGACGTGATGATATCAACACCCTCGCCGAACGGGTCCTGGAAGATGCCGCCATAGACGAGGCCCATGACGTGGGCTGCGTCGTACACGAACTTGATGTCTGGGCCTATCTGCTCTCTGATCTCTTTGATGGGCTCAGGGAATAGGAACATTGATGCCCCGAACATGACCAGCTTGGGGTTTGATGCCTTGATGATGTCTACGGTCCGCTCGACGTTGATGTTCATGATCTCGGCGTCGAAGGACATATCAACGTTTTTCAGGCCCCTTATCCCAGCTGGGCCCCACCTAGTGTGACTGATATGGGCTCCGTTTGGTATGCCGAGGCTCACCAGGATGTCCCCCGGCCTGGTCAGGGCGTTGTAGACTATGATGTTGGCGACGGCTCCGGATATTGGCCGGACATCGACGTACGGGGTTTTGAAGTGTTCCCTGAATAGCTGGTTGCAGCCCTCCTCAATCTCGTACGAAAGCTCGGTGCCCTCGTAGTGGCAATCTGGGCCGATGTGCTCGTTGTACCTGCCCTCGAAGTCAGAGGAGTACAGGCTCTCTGCGAGTGGGGACATCAGGCTCTCGCTGGCGATAAGGTTCAGACACTCCTCCCGCCTCCACCTGTTCTGTTTGGTAACGATATCAATAACCTTTTTCTGGTTCATGTGTAACACGCCTTCTGTTAGAAGATTTTACTCTCACCGTTGATAAAAAGATGACGAGGGGAATAAAACGAGTCACGAGATTATTAGTAATCGATTCAAACGACCGTGCATCCACAGTTCTTTATACGTTTCAACTAACTTGTCTTCATGAACTCAATCAGCAAACAGGACAGGATCAAAGGAACCTTGATGGGTGCCATTATTGGTGACGCCCTTGGCCTCGGACCACACTGGATATACAACCCCCAGGAACTTGTAGAAAAGTTCGGCGCCTGGATCGATGACTACATGGCAGTGATACCCAACCCAAGATTCCCGGCTGTATGGGCGTCAAGGAAAGACCTGAAGCTAGGGGATGTCTCACAGACGGGGCAAGTATACCTCCTGCTCCTGGAATCGGTAGCTGTGAACGGTAAATATATCGAGTCTGATTTCACGAAGAGATTCGACGGTTTGCTTGAGACGCTTGACGGCACTTCAGCCGGGGGTAGGTACACGGATGAGGCCATGATCGATGTCTGGAACGCCAAAAAAGAAGGCGTGGAGTGGCCGTACGCGGGAAGTTACAAGGACACAGCCGAGGCAGCCATGAGAGCTCCAATCATCGCGGCGTTACACGCTGATGACCAGGACGCAGCACTCAATACAATGATAGGAAACGTGGCGTTGACTCACTGTGATCCCGTTGTTGTAGGCCAGTCAACGGCTTTTGGAATGCATATCTGGATGCTGATTAACGGGATAGAGATGAAGGAAATCGCGAAATACTACCACGACCACAGGAGCGAGTTCAATATTCGCTTCAAGGCCGCCTCAAACTGGACAGGAACAGACGCAGCATTGAGTCTCAGGGACCACGAGGTCAGTTTCACCGACGCATTAGACAGGCCCAGCGTAATCTATGACTCGGCACACGATCCGAGGATACAGATAGAGCCCGCGCACTTGGTAAGCCGCCTGTACACGCCTGATTGCAGGATCACGCACCTTCTCCCAGCGGCGTACTACCTAGCATCAAGGTACGAAAGTGATTTCGAGATGGCCGTATTGTCGGCGATAAACGGCGGTGGCAACAACATGGCGAGGGCAGCGCTAACGGGTGCTCTCTCAGGGGCCATGAACGGCCTCAGCGGAATACCTGAGAGGTTCATAACAGGGCTAGAGGACAACGAACGCATACTCGAACTGGTCGAATCCCTAGTCTGACCCCGTGCGCATGAATTAGGGTGAACATTTCACCCTAATCAGCTGATAACCTCAACAAGTTGCATCTCGCAGAGCTCCCTATACAGGCTGCTGCGCTGTAATAGCTGGTCGTGGGTCCCCTCGTCTGCGATCACTCCTTCTTCAAGGAGTATGATCCTATCCATGTCCCGCACCGTGGAGACCCTATGAGTGACCAGTATGACAGTCCTGTTCATCATCTCCTGGCGGAGGGTCTCCTGTATCCTCGCCTCGGTGTAGGGGTCAACGCTGCTTGTCGCCTCGTCGAACACCAGTATACGGGGGTCTGCTATGATGGCGCGGGCGAGGCATATTAGCTGCCTCTGGCCGTAGCTTAGGTTGGTTCCGCGTTCATGGAGGAGCGTGGTATACCCGTCTTCAAGCTCCGTTATCGCTTCGTGGATTCCCACATACTCGGCGACTCGGGCCATCTCAGCGGCCGGGACATCAGGGTTGCCGAATTTTAGGTTGTACTCGACGGTGCCGTTGAACAGGTAGGGTTCCTGAAGCACGATGGAGACCGCACTCCTCAGCGACGAGAAGGATAGGTCGCGCAGGTCGTGTTCGTCAACAAGCACCTGTCCCTCCACCGGGTCATAGAACCTGCCAAGCAGGTTGATGATGGTTGACTTGCCCGATCCGGTTGGACCGAATATCGCGATCTTCTCCCCCGGCTTGATCCTCAGGTTGATGTCCGTCAGGACTGGCTGGTCTGGGAGGTAGCTGAAGTTGACATCCTTGAACTCGATCTCTCCCCTCATGTCGTCGAAGTGAACCGGCTCCTCACTCTCCTGTACTTCCGGGTCCTCGTCCAATATGACGAAAATCCTCTCAGCCCCGGCGAGACCGCTCTGTATCTCCCCGTAGAGCATTGCGAGGTTCTGGATGGGCGTGAAGAAGCTCTCGGAATAGTTGCTGAAGGCGACCAGCTGTCCGATTGTGCGGGTTGTTCCCAGGACTTTCATGCCCCCAAGGTACCAAATAGCGGCGGTCATGATGCTTCCGAGTACGGTGGCCACGCTGCTGTATGCAACGGAGACGGTCTCGGCCCTGATCTGGGTCTGCATGTTAAGCTCATTCGTCTCGTCGAACTCCAAAAGGCTACGCTCTTCCTGGACCAATGACTTGGTTAGCTTTGCGCCGTACATCAAGTCTTGGACCTTACCGGTGAGTGACGCGACGTTCCTGCGGGCTGTCCTCCATGCCTCTTTGATCCATCCCTGGAAGACCCTGCTGGTGACCGCGAGCAGTGGGGCGATCAGCAAGGCAACCAGTGTGAGCTGGGAGTCAAGGAAAATCATCATAAGGACAATTGAAAAGGTCATGAGCAGGTCACCGACGAGGCCGACGACTCCGGTTGACAAGACCTTCTTCAACGCCTCGGCATCGTTTGTGACCCTTGAAACCAGCCTCCCCGTGTTTCCGTACTCGAAGAAGCGCTGGCTGAGGTCGTTGATATGACTGAAGAAATCCGCCCTGATATCGGCGATCACATACAGCCCAAGTTTCTCTATATAATACAGCTGGGCGGTTGTAATGACCCATTCCAAAGCGGCGATGGCAACGTAGAGCAGGGCAGCCGAGAGGAGGAGTCCGCCAAGATGGGGCTCACTCTTGGTCAAGCTGACCGCTATTGAACTTATGATATCCACAAGCCAGACGGCGTCATCGGTGGGCGTCCCCGCTATGTAAAAGTCGAGCACGGTCTTGTACAGGTAAGGACGGGCTAGCACGGTGAGCATTTTGAAGAAGACTAGGACGAGGTCAAGGACGAAGAGTCCCTTGTGTCTCATTACATAGTCCATGACGATTCTCTTGATTATCCCCGTGTCACTCATCCGCCTCGCATTGGACTCCTGGGAGCCGATGTCGTACCTGTCCACGTACTCAGCCATCTATCCCACCTCCAAGTCCTAGGTCCAATTCCTGCGACTCAATTAGACGCCGGTAGGCACTGCTTGACTCGATGAGGTCAGCGTGTTTTCCCTCTGCGATTATCCGACCGTTCTCCATGACCACCACCTTATCCGCGGCCTCACATGTTGAGGCGCGCTGGGTGATGACCAGGGCGGTCCGCCCCTGGAGAAGGGAATCAATGGCCTTCCTAATCTGTACCTCGGTCTGGGCGTCCACGTTGCTCGTGGAGTCGTCCAGTATGAGTACCCTCGGGTCCGTTAGAAGTGTCCGCGCTATGGACACCCGCTGCCTCTGGCCCCCTGACAGCGTTATGCCTCGCTCCCCAACGGCTGTGTCGTAGCCGTCGGGCAGGTTCTCTATATGATGGTGAATCTGGGCGGCCTTGGCGGCTGCCACTATCTCCTCCTCAGTTGCATCAGGTTTGCCGTAGGCGATGTTGTTCCTGATAGTGTCGGAGAAGATGAAGACGTCCTGGAGAACGATGCCCACCTGTTTGCGGAGATTCCTGAGCTCGATTTCCCTGATGTCCACGCCGTCTATGGTGATGTTGCCCTCAGATACGTCGTAGAACCTTGGCACGAGCTCCGCTAACGTGGTCTTCCCTGAGCCGACATACCCCATCAAAGCAACCTGCTGCGATGGCTCGATCCGCAGGTTAATGTCTTGTAGGGTCTCCCTACCCGTGGCGTAACTAAACGACACGTCGCTGTAATTGATTGCCCCCTCCATCTCGATACTCACGGGGGCCTTCGCCTCTGGCACGTCCTCACCGATATCGATGACCTCGAAGACCCGCCTAGCACTGGCGATGGCGTCGTTGTAGAACATGATTAACCTGGCGAACATCCTCATGGGGCCCACCAGCTGAGTGAAGTAGACGCCGAACAGCACGATCTCGCCCATGCTCAGGTGGCCCACCGCCGCCTCCTGTCCCCCGTAGTAGATTACTAATGCGATGCCGATGGCCACCATGGCGGCCGAGCTCGGCCTGTACAGGCTCTGTATGCGTGACGCCCTGAGGCTGGTTTCAACGTACCCCTTGTTCTGGTGCTGGAACCTCTCGTAGAAGTGGTCCTCCATGCCATGGGTCTTGATGAGCTTGTGGCCCACGATTCCCTCAACCAGCAAGCTGTTGAGGTCACCGAACTGGTCCTTGGCCCTAGCGAGGTATGCGCTTATCCTGCTTGAGTACAGGTGAGTGCTAAGGAAGATGAACGGCATTGGTACGCTGCATATCAACGTCAGCCTTGGGTCGATCGTGTAGAGTATGTATAACGTGAAGGTGAACTGCATGCCGTGCCTGAATATCTCGCGCACCGTCTCACTGTAGAACAGGTCAATCGTGCCCATGTCGCTGGTTATCCGGCTGATGATCTGGCCTGACATCACCTGGTCAAGGTACGAGAAGGACTTGTGGATGAGGGCATAGTAAAAGTCGCGCCTCATGACCCTCAGGATGTTCTGGCTGAGTGCCGCCCTCAGGGTGATGTGGGTCACGTGGAAAAAGCCTCGGATCACGGCGAGAAACACTATGAAACCACATAGCACGATCAGGAGCCCCGTCTGAGTTGTGACCCCTGTATAGTTCTTCATGAGGTCGATGAACCAGTGGTGGGCATCGGGAACGGGTACAAGTACGAAGTCAATTATCAGGGCCACGACGAGGGGCGCGATCAACGCAAATATTCCATGCCTGCCGAACGCCGTAACGATTATCCCCATAAAAATACCCATGAAGGGCTTCATGTACCCCAACAGCCGCTTAGTCAGGTCCCAGTCGGAGGGGTCGTACTCAGAAATCAATTCCCTATAGGGTTAATGAATTGGTATAACTAGTTATTTATGAAAAACGTGCTTCGATACCTTCCTACTTCTCGTCAGGAGGCTTGACATCCTTGAATATCAAGTACATGAGGCTGGCTGAAGCCAGCTGGAACCCTGCTGCAAGGAAGAAAGGCAGGTCAATAGAGATGAACTGCATGATGTACCCCGAGAGCATCGGTGCCCCAGCTGCCGTGAACCTGCTAACCACGGCCACTATCCCGGCCGCCGATGCCTTTCGCTTACTCTTTATGACACCCATCAAGTAGGACTGCCGCAGTGGTACATCAATCATGGAGAAGAGGGACATGAAGCCCCGCATGTAGGCGACGATGGCGTATGTAGGTGTAAGCGGGGTCAGTATGTTGATGATTACGACCGGGACACGTGACAGCACGGTGGCCCTGATCGTGCCCACTCCCTTCGCCATTTTTAGCCCTAGGTAATACGACCCGGCGGCGATGACTCTGGAGAGGCCGAACAGTGTGCCTATCTCGCCGAGCCCCACCCCGAACTTGACGTAGAACCAGTACGAGGTAAAGTTCATGATGAAGCTCCCGCCGATCACGTCTAGGGCCAGTACAAGGGACCAGCGTGACAAGATCCATTTTTCGTCAACTGTGATCAGTTCCTCGTCTACTGACTCGTCTTCGATATTGTTCTGGTATGTCTCAGTGATCATGAGGAAGGAGAGGGTGGATACGAGTCCGCTCATAGCGAATATTATGAATAACGGCTGATATGACGCGAGCTCAACCACGCCCCTTCCCTGGAGGATGTCAGGCAGGATGGCGGCGAAGCTCCCGAACACGCCCGCCATGGTCCCTATGAAACTGTTGACGCTGAATGCCGTCGTCCGGTTTTCGCTGGAGACCTTCTCGGTCAGCATTGCCTGCTCAGCGGGAGTGTACGGTATCATCCTCCCCACGTTGAATATTATAGCAGATACAGTGAGTAACCTGAGGTCATGGCTCACCGCAAAGATGAGCCCACCAACGGTCATCAGGATGGAAGTGAGCAGCAGGACGGGTTTTCTGCCGAAACGGTCGGCAATCAACCCCTCACCAAGGCTTCTCACAGCGGCGAACAACGCCATCCCAGTGAACATCATCCCCAGCTGTACCGTGGTTGCCCCAAGCTTGCTCATGTAAATTGTGAAGCAAACGGATAGTATGGCGGCGCTGAAGGAGCGGATTCCCCTTGTTATTAGTAGGATCCAAACGTCTCTGTCAAACTCGTTTAAGGACTGCATATGGTTTAGGCTACCTGATTGCGAATCACCGGTACATGGTGCTATCGTGATATAGACTTACGGGTGAGAAACGCTTGCTGTGGTATTCAGATCACACGCCTCGTCTCTGAGTTTCCCCACATATTGATTAAGCGAACCAGACCTTGGATATTCATGGTTCTCAAACTCATCAAAACCCTTGATTTACCGAGCCACCCATCAGGCGGGTTCGATCACGGTGACGTTGTCGAGGCGAGCGGCCTCTCCTTCGTCGCCCACACGGGAAACGGCACGGTGGAGGTGTACAATGGCAGGAAGGGAGTGCACATCAAGACGATCACGGGCGTCCCAGGGGCTAGCGGGGTGGTGTGTGGTCAGGCTGAAAAGCGGGTAATAGCGGCCTCAAGGGGAACGGGTAAAATCCTTGTTCTGGACGGGGAGACGGGTGAGACTGTTCGGGAGGTTCAGGTAGGGTCCAAGCCAAACGGCCTCGCCTGGGACAGCCGAAGGCACAGGTTCCTGGTAGCGGATGTCGGTGACAACCATCTGAGGATAGTTGACCCAGCTGATGGGAGTCTCGTGGGGGAAATCCCGTTACAGGGGAGGCCGCGATGGGGCAAGTACTCAAGCACCTTGGATAGGTACGTTGTGAACGTCCATGATCCGGACCAGCTGGCTATCATTGACCCCGAGACATCCAGCGTTGAGGTGACTATACCCATACCCGTGGTCGGCCCCCATGGAGTTGACATAGACGAGGAGACAGGAATCGCCTACATCGCCTGCGACGGGGGAGCCCTTGTCATGGTTGACATCGAGAAGAGGAGGGTACTGGCCAGGGTGGAGATTCACCCCAACCCTGATGTGGCGTGGCTGAACGTGAAGCGTGGGGTGCTTTACGTCGCCAGCTCAAAACCCGGCTCTGTCCAGGTCGTGGACATCAAGGAGATGAGGGTTATTGAGGAGGTTATCACAGAGGAGGGCTGCCACACTGTCTCGTTTGACCAGGAGGCGCAGACCCTCCACGCCTACCTCCGCAAGAGCTGCGGGGTAGCCTTCTACAAGGAATGCTAACGCCACCCTCCCCTACATTCTGTGATAAAAGTTAACTCATAGGTCAGCCAACTGTTTTTTGATTGAATTGGAAAAGCTCATCATAACATCGGCAGTGACGGGAGGGGAGTACGTGTCAAAGGCCACCACCCCATATGTCCCAAGCACCGTGGACGAGATAGTGGCGGAGGTCGTTGCGTGTGTGGATGCGGGTGCAAGCGTGGTCCACCTCCACGCCAAGGACCCGCTGACAGGGGAGGCTTTCAGCGGTGATCCCAACCCGTTGATGGCGGAGTACGTCGAGAGGATACGCGAGGAGGTGGATGCGGTAATCAACCTCACCACGGGAGGCGGCAGGGTGGGTAACCCCCCTGATGTCTGGGACAGGCTCGTTGAGGCCAGGTGCCTGCTGGGCTCGGAGATGATGAGCCTCAACATGGGAACCATGAACCGGTGGGCGGAGCACCCCACGGGCGAGATATTCCTGAACACGGTGAGGATGCTGGAGCGGTGGTGCGGGTACATGGTGAAGCAGGGCGTCAAGCCCGAGCATGAGGTGTACGACACCGGCATGATAAACATCTGCAAGCAGATCGCGGCGAAGGGCATAGTGCCAGAGCCACTGCACGTCCAGTTCGTCATGGTTGGGCGAACAGGATTCTTACCAACTCCCAGGATGCTGCAATACTGCGTTGACCTGCTTCCGGAGGACTGGACATGGAGCGTCTGCGCACTGGGACGACACCAGATACCAATGGCGACCATAGCAACTGTCATGGGAGGCCACGTCAGGGTCGGTTTCGAGGACAACGTGTTCCTGCGCAGGGGCGAGCTTGCAAAGAGCAACGCAGACCTTGTGAAAAAGGCTGCCAACATAGCGAGGGAGCTGGAGAGGCCCATCGCGTCCCCCGATGAGGCACGCTTGATTCTCGGGTTAAAGTAACCCATGATTTAATCAACTCATCCCAGCGCCTTCATACTAGGATGGTTGTTTCCAAGGTTTGTGTAGTCGGCTCGGGGTACCTCGGCACCCAGATAGGCGTACTAAGTGCGAAATCGGGGTACAAAGTATCTATGCAGGACCTCTCGGCCGAGGCGTTGAGTGGCTCAAAGAAAGCGGTGAATGGTTATGTCCAGGAGTGGATAACAGAGGGTAACATCAGCGAGCAAGAAGGAGAGGCCATCAAGGGCAGGATGTCCTACACGGTTGACCTGGCGGACGCAGTCCAGGGAGCAGAGCTTGTGATCGAGGCCGTTGTCGAGCGGCTTGACGTGAAGCGCGAGGTCTTCAAGAAGCTGGACGAGTTATGCGAACCAGGCGTGGTGCTTGCCACCAACAGCAGCAGCATCAAGGTATCAAAGATCGAGGGGGCGACCCGGCACCCTGAGAGGGTGTTGAACATGCACTTTTACTCGCACCCCTGGAGGAGGAGGATTCTGGAACTCATGAGGGGGACAAGCACGACTGATGAAGCCATGGAGGCGGCGAGGAAGTTCAGCTACAGCATAGGAGTCAAGCCCCTCATCGTGCTCAAGGAGAGCACGGGATTCATCTTCAACAGGGTCTGGCGGGCCATTAAGAAGGAGAGCCTCACGGTGCTGGATGAGGGCGTGGCCTCTTTCGAGGACGTTGACCGGGCGTGGATGAGCCTCTACGGCACCGACATGGGGCCATTTGGACTCATGGACCGGGTCGGGCTAGACGTGGTGAGAGATATTGAGATGGTCTACTACGGTGAATCAGGTGACTCGAAGGATCTGCCCCCAGAGGTGCTGCTCGAAAGGATCAGCAAGGGCGAGCTGGGGGTGAAGACGGGGAAGGGCTTCTACACCTACCCAGACCCCGAGTACAGGGAGTCGGGGTGGCTGATCAGGGAAGAATAAAACTGCACGCGCCTACATTAAATATCCAAAAATCACCATATGGATCATGAAGAAAGACAGTTTTGAGGGAATTCTTTGCCTCCCGGTTACTCCATTCAACAAGAAGGACGAGGTTGACGAGGCATCCCTCCGGCAGATCACTGAGAAACTAATCACGGACGGGGTTAGCGCGCTGGTTCCCACTGGTGCCACGGGCGAGTTCCCGCACCTGCTCCACGAGGAAAGGAAGCAGATATGGGAGATTGTGCTCGACCAGGCAAACGGCAGGGTCCCCATCCTTGCAGGGACGGGGGCAATCAGTACCAAGGAGTCACTGATGTTTACGCAGCAGGCGCTCGATGTGGGCTGCGACGGCGTCATGCTCAGCCACCCGCTACTATTCAACACAACAGACAAGGAGACGTACGGCTACTTCGAGAAGATCGCGACCAAGGTGGATATTCCCATCCTGATGTACAACAACCCAGGACTTGGCCGAACCATGTCCCCGGGCGTCATCGAGAGGCTGGCGGACAACTTTGAGAACATCGTCTCGTACAAGGAAGACGACTTTGACAACGACAGGTTCGCCAAGATCATCTACAGGTGCAGGAAGAAGATCTCCATATTCATCGGGAACCCGGCGGTGTACCTGTCATTCCTCAGCCATGGTGCCCACGGCGCACTCATCGCACAGTACCAGTCGTTCCCACACCTGATACACGGGCTGAAGGACTCATTCGAGAAGGGCGACACCGAGAAGACCATGCACTATCACGAGAGGATTTTGAAGATGTTCGAGATCATCGACAGGAACTTTGTGGGCACCAGCTTCGCTGGTTATCACAAGGCAATATGGAAGATCAGGGGGGCGGACATGGACCTCAGGGTTAGGGGGCCGCAGACACCTGCGAAGCCAGAGATGCTTGAGAAGGCAAAGACCGAGTTCATGGAACTGGACATCCCGGACAACTGGTACGTCGATTGATAGGGCGCGAGCACCCCAACTTCCTTTTCTAACCCATCCTGAACGAGTATAGGTACCCCAGGTTGTCGAAAACGTACAGGTGGTCACCAACCGCAACGGGGACGCCTGATAACCCGGAGAGGAGGGGTATCTTTTGCTTCAATTCACTGCTCACCGCGTCCAGCAGGTAGACGTTCCCGTCATTTGAGCCGATTATGACCGTGTCGGTTGACTTGACTAGTGTCGGCGACGACAGGATTGAATCCCCTGTTCTGAACTTCCAGACTTTATCACCGTTCGACGAGTTAACCGCGTAAACGTACCCAGCGTGGTCACCGAAATATATCAACCCGGACTCCGCGTTTACCGTTGGCGACGACATGCTGGAAGTCCGGGTACTGAACGACCACCTGGAAATCCCCGTGGTGATATTGATGGAGTAGAGGCTCCCGTCCCACGATGTGATGTACGCCATGCCATCGCTGACTGAGGCAGTGGTCTTGATGTCCCCTCCCGTCTTGAACCGCCACCGCTCGGTCTGGTTGCCCATCCAGTAACAGTGGAGGTACCCGTCGTTCTCTCCGATGAAGATAACCCCTGAATCAGGGTCAATGGTGGGCGTGCTGTGGGGGTGGTTCCCGAACTTATCGCTCCTGAAGACCTCCTCCCCGGTATCGGCGTCAACACCGACGATGTAACCAGCTGGCTCCTTCATCTCCACCCCGATGTACACCGTACCGTTGTACAGGGTCGGCGAAGAGCCAATAAAGTCCCCAAGGTTGGAGCCCCAGACGCGTTTCCCCGTCTCGCAGTCCACAGCGTAGAGCCTACCATCATACCCACCGATGTACACGTATCCCCTGCTAGGGTCAATGGTTGGTGAGCCGTGGATTCCGTTCTTTGAGAAGCGGGTGGTGAACCTCCACTTTTTCAGGCCAGTCACGCGGTCAACCGCCACCAGGCTCCAGGTATCGAGCCCGATGTACAGGTTTTCATCGTCCACCGCCGGGGAGGATTTTGATGCGCCGTACTCCCTCCAGTTCAGCCTCTTGGTCCTCCATTCAGGCTCCAGCCCGGAGCCCACGGTGGAGTCAGGTGGCGCGATTCCCTGGTGACGCACGTCGTTCCTGTACGTGTTCCAGTTATCGCTCTCGGTGATTGATACTTCACTATAATTGGCGGTATCCTGCCCAGACTCGAAGAAAACCGCGTAGACGGTTAATGGTAGTAACAGGATAGCGATAATTGGTATGATTCTCCTCAATCTGTCAATCATGCGGGTCAACGGGCTTTCTCAGGATACCTGTTGTTTTGGGTATAAGAAAGTTAATCGTGTTGCAGTAAATAGAGGCCACCTGGATCTCAGGGGAAATTAGGCGGAGAAGGTCTCCATAATTTGGCATCAGATTATGACCTAATTAGGGTGTAATCTTGAAAAACGGTTTATAATGCATTTTCATCAGCTTAGGGTAGAGGACGATGAGCATGGTTGAGAGTCTGGACGTGATCAGTGACACCAACATAATCGTGGAGAACCTCGTCATATTCGCGAAGGCAATACTGGAGGGCGCTCCCGTCAAGATGGTGTCCTCCAAGAATTCCGTAAGGTGGAGGAAGCTTGGGCTGTTGTATTACTCACGGAGTAAACAAAAATACTATACAACAAATTACTCCGAGAGCCTCGTGAGAGATGTGCTCACACAAAGAGGGCTCATCTAGGAGAGTATTTTTTCCGCGTCCTCCCTGCTGAGGAAGTTCATGACCAGCGGTTGGGACTGGTCATCCTGCGACTGCTGCCAGGTCGCGTAGAACCCTTCCCTTGTCTCCAAAATGTCAACGTACCTGCTGCAACCGGTCCCCATGGGGGAGGTGAAGAGGGGCTCCTTGACTGAGAGTCTCTGGATGTCCCCGACTCCGGAAGCATCGGAGACCGCCAGTCCACCCAGCTCTTCACAGGAATACCCACGGGGTCTCTTCAGCGCCTCCTTATGCTCATCCAGGTCGCGCATCGACTCGGCTCCATCGTAGAAGATCAGGGTCTTGGGACCGTCCGCGAATTTGCCAACCCGGGGCACGTTGAGCCATGCAGTGGCTCTGCTTACGGCCACGTCCCATGTGAACCCCCTCTGGAGGAAGTTGAAAACTGGTTCATTGAGTTCTCGCCTTTCGTTGATAGAACAGTAGGCGGTGTTGGAACTTGACCAGCTGAAAGGGTGCGTGACAAAGCCGAGTACTGTGCCACCATTTGCTAGTTTGTGGATTGTCGGGTCCTTCAGGTGGAGCCATCGTGGGTCACTAGACCGGAGGACCGTCTTGAGTGTACATTCCGATATCGACTCCACGTCTCTTGCCTTGCAGTATTCAATTGTCCAGATACCAGTGTCTGGTTTCTGGTACTCAACGATATCATCGGGATAGGAAAGCGCCTTCTCGGAGGAGACGTACAGCTCCACGCCGTCAGGGGTAAAGCTCAGGGTGGAGCCCTCGATGGATTTCACGGCCCTGCCCTCCTCATCCATCCCTGCCAGGTCGTTCTTTGAGAGTGAGATTACTTTGTCAAAGGTGTAACCCGCGTCCTCTGACCTGAACACAGCTAGCTCAAGCCCCCTCTCACCTAAACCCAGACCTTTCCGTGAGTCACCGGCGTTCCTGTATCGACCCACTAGGTAGAGGAGGTCCTCGTGTTGAGACATATTTCCTCCCCCAAACCAGTAACCGGATGCCCTCTGGTTGGGTTCAATTATGACTCTTGCCTTCTCTTGATTGACAAGAGCATACCCGAATCGGGTTAACTTCTCATGGCTCATCGGTTTGACCCCCGGTACAAACAGGGCACTTTAACAGATAATGCCTTTCATTAGTAAAGAAAGTGGCTCAATCGAGGACTTTTTCCATGTTTCCCCAGAGAATAGCAGATTTCTCTGCTTCATCGAGTACAGCAGAGTTCTTTATGACGTTCACTGGATCAACCACGGCCATTGGCGCAGGCCAGTCAGTGCCAAGGACAACCCGTTCAGCACCCACCATGTCAACAAGGAAACGCAAGTTCCTGTCAGTGAAAGTGGTCGTGTCATAGTAGAACCTGTCAAGATAGGTGCTCGGGGGCTTCTCAGTCTCCCCCCTGTATTTTGGGAACATCTCCCAGCCCTTGTCCATCCTGTCAACCGCGAACGGCACGTAGCCACCCGCGTGCCCCAGACAAATCTTGAGGTCAGGATGCCTGTCCATAACTCCACCACCAACAAGACACCCGTAGGTCAGGGTCCTGTCAACTAGGTTGCCAACGGTGTTGTGCAGGAAATATTTCCTTGTCCTTATCTCGGTAACGGTTGGCCCGTACTGGTGTATTAGAATGAATACTCCAAGTCTCTCGGCTAGAGACCAGAATGGTTCGAAGGCTGGGTCATCGTACGTCAACCCATTGACATGGTCATCGATCATGAAGCCCTTCAACCCGAGTTTCGTCATTCCCTTCTCCATCTCGGTTAACGCAAGCGGGATATCCTGCATTGGGAGCGTCCCTAGCCCCATGAATCGGTCTGGGTGGCCCCGTGATAACTCTGATATCTCCTCGTTGCACTCCGATGCTATCTTGGCCGTAACCTCGGGCTCCTGGTTGTACTGGTAGAACACATCCGTGGGTGAGACCATCTGTGTGTCCAGCCCAATCCTGTCCATCTCCTCGATCCTACGCTCGGTGGTCCAGAGGTTCTTTGGATTATCCAGCTCCCCGTCCTCAGCGGTCATCCCGTACCAATCCTTACCGGTTAACGCGACCTCGCTGAACCTGTGTGGGGTCAGGTGTATGTGTATGTCTATTATTTTTCCCATTGTTTTCACCTTGTCAAGTACTCGTACGCTGATAGGAGATGCACCTTCACGATGTGGATGAACTCCTCCACCTCGACGTACTCGTCCACGGTGCCCATCCCGTGGTTCATTGGACCATAATAGTAGGAAGGTATTCCCTTGCTCCTCCAGAACTTGAGGTCAGACCCACCAAGGCTCACGATGGGTACTGGATCAATTCCCAGCAACCTTGAGTTCCCCCGCATTATCGAAGCCATCTCTGAGTCAGGTGGGCTCCAGAGTGGGCCATCGTACCTTGTAACCTCGACAGAGGCTCCCTCATACTTTGATACTATCTCTTCTACCTTCGGCAAGACATCGTCCTTGCTCAAGCCGGGTGGTAAACGCAAGTCCACCTCGAAGCTGCACGCCCTCGGGATCACATTGACTTTGAGACCGCCCTCGATGGTACCGATGTTGACGCTGAGCCTGCTCATAATCTCGGCACCACCCTCTCCTAGGGCTTTCTCTGCCGCGTCATGTCCTTCGTCGATGGCCTTCCTCAGGTTTTCGGGATATGGGACCGGAATCTCGTTCAGTGACTCCAGTTCAGTTATGATCTTGGACGCGATCTTGATGGGGTTGACACTCAGGTGGGGGTACGCGCCATGCCCTCCCTTGGACTTGACCCTCATCTTGAGCCACAGGATTCCCTTCTCGCCGAACCTGATGGTGTAGGGGCTGCTGGGCTCGCCGTTGATGCAGCAATCGCCCAGCGTCTCGGGGACGTTCTCGATGAGCCAGCCGGCTCCAAGTCTGCCACCTGTCTCCTCGTCGCTTACGGCGGTCAGCGTGACGCTTCCTTTGAGCTGTTCCCTGAGCTCGTGGAGCACAAGGTAGGTGTAAATAGAGGCCGTGGTTCCTGCCTTCATATCGCATGCCCCGCGACCGTAGATTTTACCGTCTACAAGCTCGCCGCCCCAAGCCTCCTGGCTCCAGCCCTCGCCTGAGCCAACTGGGAATACATCGATGTGACCGTTTAGAATCAGTTTCTTGCCTTCAACGGGTGACTGGAATGTGCTGACGATGTTTGGTTTCTCAGGGTCAGGTCCAACCACTTGGTACTCGACCCCTTTCCCGTCAAGGTAATCAGTGATGTAACTCGTCGCTTCCCGCGTGTCTCCCGGCGGGTTAGGACTCTTTGCCCTCAGGAACCCCCTGAGGAAAGTAATTAGCTGGTCCTTATCCGCATCGACTCTGTCAATAAGCATCTGCTTGGTGGTGCTCGGCCCCATGGAGATAAGACAATGAACCCCGGATAAGAGATATGCGCTAGGCAGCCTTTTTCATAGACTGATAGGTTTCCCTGTTGACCTGCTCCATCCAGGAGTCAAATGTCTTCCGGTTAACCGCACCACTTGTCTGACGGGTCACTGATTTGAACAGGGGGATAAAGTTGTGCCTGATGGCCTCGATGAACTCGTCTGTGACATCTGCGGACCAGACATCGTTCTCGATCATTACCTTCTTGAACGCAGCGATCGCATGAGGGTTGTCCAGCAGGTTGTAACAGTAACTCTCACCAGTGAATGGGGTGAAGAACACCTGTTTTGAGATCATATCGACAGAGGATTTGAGCATGATATCCGCTGATGAGGCACCGATCAGGATGGAGTATTCTCCGCTGTCCACGATCCACTCCGCGTAATGGTCATCATAGTACGCGAAAGCCCTCTCCGATAGCTCAAACGAGATCTCCTTGGACTCACTTGGCTCAAGGTGTATCTTGGCGAATTCCTTCAGCTCCTTCTCGGGTCGCTTGAGCTTTGAGCCATGTGGTGCAACATAGAGCTGAACTATCTCCTTCCCTGCAATTTTTCCCGTGTTGGTGACCGAAAGGGTGACAGTGAGCATTTCCTCGTTAGTCATTGACTCTTTGTCAAGCTTTAGGCCACTATACTGGAACTCAGTGTAGCTCATACCGTACCCGAATGGGAAGGTTGGCGTGATTTTCTTTTTCTCATAGTACCTGTAACCCACGAAGATGCCCTCGGCATACATGTGCGCCCCGTTCTCTCCTGGGAAGTTCAGGTACCCCGGTGAGTCCTCGATTTTCTCTGGGAATGTAATGGCAATCTTACCAGAAGGGTTCACGTCACCGAATAGAACATCGGTAACTGCTCCAGCGCCTGACTCTCCTCCCAGCCAAGCCTCGACGATAGCCGATACCTGCCCCATCCAGGGCTGGACGGCAACAGCTGAGCCGTTCTGCAGCACCACTATTACATTCTTGTTGATTTCAGACACTGCTTTAATGAGCTCAATATGAGTTGCGGGCATATTGTAGTCGGTCCTGTCATGTGTCTCGGTCTCCACCTCCTCTGGGAGACCAGCGAACAGGATAACAACTTCGGATTTTGAGGCAAGAGCCGTCGCCTCGTCCAGTAGCTGCGCACTAGTCTCGTGGTCAATATCATATCCCTGCGCATAGGATACGTTGCCTGCCTTTGCCTTGACCTCAGTTAGAGGAGCCAGCAACTTTCTTGGGTTCACGATGGAACAGCCAACTCCTTGGTAACGCGGAGTCTCGGCGAAGGATCCTATTACGGCGATCTTCTCGTCACCTTTCAATGGCAGAGCTCCGTCGTTCTTAAGGAGCACAATGGATTCACCTGCTGCTTTCCTCGCTATCTCATGGTGTGCATCAAAGTCTGCCTTCACCTTTTCCAGGTTGGCGTATTTTTCGATGATGTAAAGAATCCTCCTGCAAGAGTCATTAAGCTGCTCCATGGAAACCTTACCATCTTTAGCAGCCTCTAGTAGCACGGCTTCACTGAACAGGTTTTGAGGCATCTCGATGTCCATCCCGGCGTTGAGTGCATCCGCCCTATCGTTTACGGCCCACCAGTCGCTGATAATAGCGCCTTGGAAACTCCACTCCTTCTTTAGAATATCAGTCAAGAGGCGCTTGTTCTCAACTAGGCTTGTCCCGTTGACCTTGTTGTAACTCTGCATCACCATTGATGGGTTAGCCTGCTTGACTATTCGCTCGAATACGGCGAGGTATAACTCTCTGAGGGCTCTCTCCTCGACTATCGAGTCCATGCTGAGCCTTTCAAACTCGGCGTTGTTGCACACGAAGTGCTTCAGTGTCGCCCCGACTCCCGTGCTCTGGACTCCATTGATGTAAGAGGAGCCAAGCTCACCGGCGACAACAGGGTCCTCGCTCAGGTATTCGTATGATCGGCCGCACAGCGGATGCCTTACGATGTTCACTCCAGGTGCCAGTAAGAGTCCAATCCCCAGCTCGCGACACTCCTCGCCGATTGACTGCCCTACCTTGTATAGTATCTCACGGTTCCAGCTGGATCCTAGAGTAGCCATGGACGGAAAACTAGTGACAGGGTGGAGTAGGTCAAGGTAACCAGACCTAGTCGTTAAGTGGGATAGGCTGCTCATATCCCACTTGGCACTCTGGGTGTAGCTCTGTTTTTTCATCCAACGAGGACCGTGGGGTCCATCGCTCATGAAAACGGCTGGGATCCCTAGACGCTCGATCTTCTTGGTGCTCCACGGGCCGAAACCTGAGCATAGCGAGACCTTCTCTTCGATGGTTAGTTGTTCAAGGATGGAGTCAACATCGGACATGATGGAAATCACTACAACCATTGCAGTCCTATTTGATAAAACTCACCGTTTTCGATAGCATTTTCTACGAGTGTGGATACATGTCAGGCATGTACGAGAAGGACGGCAAGCGGTACAACTGCTGTGAAAGCGTAATCATGTTCGTGAACGACGAGATACCACTGGAAGGCTTTGGGAAAGAAGTAATGAGGGCAACATCCAACATGGGTGGCGGCGGCGGGGGCTGGGGAAGCCTCTGCGGTGCTGTAAGCGGGGGATGCATGGTCTACGGGCTGCTCATGGGCACCAACGGCGACGAGGCCCCGGATGAATACACGGCAATCAGGGAAAAAGCGAGGGAGAAGACCCAGATCTACCTGCAAATGTTCGAGGACAAGTGGGGAAACGTCAACTGCTATGACCTGCTCGGGGCGAATACTAGAACCGAGGAGGGTAAGAAAAAATACGCAGAGAACAGGGCAAATGGCATCTATTTCTGTGAAGACTATGTAAAATGGTCAGCGAAAAAGATAATCGAGCTGGTCAGGACGGATCCTGACATCAAGCTCCCCTAGCCACACCATTCCATAATAATTCTAGCTGTAACCTTTATGGCCCTGATGTAGTCATCCAGGTCAACCCACTCGTCCTTTCCGCCAGTGGTGGCAAGATCACCCGCAAGGGGCCCGTAGCCGACGTTTGGTATATCAGCGATCAGCATAGGTGTCCTGACATCGCTCTTGGAGTAAAGGGGGTTGCTGAACGGCCTCTCACCTGTGACGTCCTCGATTGCGTCCATGGTTGTGACGACAACGGGGTGATCCAATGGGATCTCAACTCCCTGGGTGCCCTGAATCCACTCAATCACCAGAGGGTTCTCCTTGAGCCATGGGTCTGAATCTGAGATTCTCTTGACCTCTGCCTCGACCTCCTTGACCGTTGCATCGATATCCTCCGGTGGTGGGAATGTCAAACCAAAACCGAGAGTGCAGTCCGGTGGCATGTCCGTGAGGTTGTCCTTCTTGCCTGACTCGATGTATGTGTTGAGTAGCTGTGTGCCCCTACCGATGTAATCGTTGAGCGGCGGGTAGGTGATCCTCTTCCTCCTCGTCTCGTCGAATTTCTTCATCTCGTCGATGACGTACATGGCCTTGTCGATGGGGTTCACGCCCAGGTGGTGGAATGTTACCTGAACGAACTCGGTCTTTGGTGGCCTCATGCCCTTGACCTTGATCCTGAACTTGAGCAGCCCGGATGTGAGGGTCTTGACCTCTTTCATTCCTAGCTCGGATTCACCTGGGTGTATGTACAGTGCTGCATCAGCCCTGTACCCGTCCATCAGTAGTGCGGCTATTCCCCATGCGTTCCTCTTTGCGGTTGCGCTCATCAGGTAGACATCGCCCTTCGGCTTGTACCCAGCCTGTATCAGCGCACCGACTGCCTCGGTCATCATACCGATTCCTGCACTGTCATCAGCGACTGCCCATCCATACATCTTGTTGCCGATTATCTGACCTGTGTGGGGCTCCTTCTTCCACGTCTCTGTCTTGATTGGGTCGCCGTCCGGGTGGGTGATGAGCATAAGGCTCTTGCCACCGCCAGTTCCTTTGTAGACTCCAATTACGTGAGTCCTATCGGTCATGTCGATTGCTTCTGCCACCGCGAACTCCTTTTTCAGCTGGACATCCACTGGCAGCAGCTTCTTTATATGGACCTCGCATCCAAGCTCTTCTAGCCTGTCAGCGATCCTTTGCTGGAAAGCCTCCTCTCCCTCTGGGTACCATCGAACCAGGTTTCCCAGTAGCTCGATGTATTCTTCCCTGTTCTCATCGATTATTTTGTCTACTTTTTCAATCATAGGCGTAACCGCTTTGGGGATAGACAAGCCTCATTCGATATAAAACAGACTATGCCGGAGGAGCCGAGATTAATTTTATACAACATGCGGGAATATGGGGGTATGGACCAGTTCGTAATCCCGATAATTCTCAGCGCTGATCTGTTCATCATTGCACTATCAATTTTCGGTGTCATTGACTCGATAAAGGAGCACGAGACAAGGCCAACAGTGATCATCTCGCTGGGGGGGCTGGGGCATACCGCATTGATCCCGGTCATCCTGTACATGCCTGCATTGAGGCAGCTTGTTCTCGGGTACTTCGGGGTTATTGGGGTGGTTCTCATCGTCCTACTCATCCCCGCTAAACAGAACAAGGAAGCCCTCCTCGGGAGCAAGGGGTACAGGAAGGGCGAGTACAGCAGGGTGGATGAAAGGGACATCGTGTTCGCACGAAACAAGCTGAAGCAGGACACACCTCAGTATGAAGAGTACTACAGGAGTCACCCGAAATCCAAGACGATCGATGACACCATTAGGGTTCAGAGGAGCAAGAGGCAGCTGGGAAAGATAGACGGAGGCCATCCCGCGAACAGGTCCATGATCCAGGCAAACCACGCAATTTCACCTATTCTTGGCAGGGTAGCCCATGCCGTCCCCAAGGATGGGGCTGTCAGGGAGGAAATTTCGCCTGAGAGGGCAACAGAGATAGTGAAAGGACTGACTAAACACCTTGGAGCGTGCAGCGTGGGGACTTGCGAAGTGAACCCGGATGTGGTTTATTCACATAAAGGAGAGATCCACTACGAGAACTGGGATGATTGGGGTAGACCTATAGAAGATACTCCTGGGTACGCGCTGGTGTTCGTCACCGAGATGGCCTACGAGAACGTGGCGTCGGCCCCACATACCCCGGAGTCTACGGAGTCAAGCAACAACTACGCGCTTGGAGCCTACATCAGCACCGTTGTGAGCCAGTGGTTCAGGAACATGGGCTACATAGGACTGGCTCAGCACCAGAGACATTACACGGTCATCACCCCTATGATAGCCCTAGACGCGGGCCTGGGTGAGGTGGGCAGGCAAGGGTTCCTCATAACGCCCAAACAGGGTGCAAGAGTCAGAGTATTCGCAGTGTTAACGGACATGCCGCTGGTCTCGGACAACCCCATAAGCTTTGGAGTTGACGAGTTCTGCGTCAGGTGCCAGAAATGCGCCGAGACATGCCCAAGCAAGAGCATCCCCTTGGGGAAGAAGACAATCAACAACGGCGTTGAGAAATGGATACTGGAGCCCGAAACATGCTTCAAGTACTGGGGAGAGGTGGGAACCGACTGCGGGATATGCATGGCTACATGCCCGTTCAGCAGGCCGGACACTTTGATCCATAACATAATCAGGTGGTTCGTCGCTAACAGCCACCTCGCCAGGATATACTTCCCCTACGTCGAATACGCCCTTTATGGTAGGGACTGGAAGCCGAAACCTGTGTCAAAGTGGCTCAATTACGATTAGGACTTCCTGAACCTGACCCTGTACTCGAAGGATGGGTACTTTTTCGCGTTTTTGACCATCTTCGAGGCGATGGCGGATGGAAGATCGACGCCCAGGGTTGAGGAGTAGTACCACCATTTTCCTGATTTCCTCCATCTTCCACCTGATGTCCAGGGCTCCATGCACGTTGTCATCGTATACTATCGATGATCCGCCTCGAGTTGTAGACAGAATCCGTATCAGATGTAATTGAATGGATTCTTTTTTAGTGGTGATGGAAAAAAGGCTAGGCTCCTGTTGCCTGGCCCGGTTTAGGGTAGTAGGGCGCTGACGCTGGGACTGCAAAAACCCTGGTTCCCATCTCCCTGTCGATCATGAGCTTGCCCCGCCCATCATCCCCCACTATCTCTAGCTGCTGGACGGCCTCGCTTGCGTTGGCCTCCTCCTCTACCTGCTCCTCGACGAACCACTGGAGCATGTTCAGAGTGGCGTTGTCGTTGAGATCTCGTGCCACCTTCACAATGTGGTTTATCCTCCCCGTGATGTGCTGCTCGTGGGCGTACGCTGTCCTGAAAATCTCAAGGGGACTTAACCAGCTGGACGGCGGTTTCTCGATAGCCAACAGTTCAGCCCTGTCACCTCTTTCAAGGATATAGTTGAGGAAGATATCGGCGTGTATCTTCTCCTCCCTCGCCTGTACATGCATCCAAGTAGCCAGCCCCTTGTACCCGGTGGCCTCAAGGTCAGTGGCCATGGCGAGGTAAATGTAACTACTATAGGTCTCTTCCTGAATCTGCTTGTTCAATTCCTTCAACATTTTTGGATCCATAACAATCAAAAAAGCTAGGAAACCGCGGCTAATAACGGTTATACAGGGTTGGATGTATCCTTCAGGGGAGAGTAAAATAACGAAATATTGACTCAAGTCATTTTCTGGGCACGACAAGGGTGATCATCTCGTCGTTCCTGACCGAAGAGCCGCCTGTGTCCTCGTAGTACTGCCTCAGTTCAGCGATCCCTTTTGACAATCCTTCCTCGGTGATGGGCCTGAACATGCTCCAGAGCTTCTTGGTGGCGATCTCGATGAACCCCTCCACGGTCTGGTACCGCTCCTCCGAGTACTCGTGGAACTCCACATCCCTAAAGTCAGCTTTATCGAAATACTCTTTGAACTCCTCATCGCTTGGGTAAACATCAAGTTGGTTCTGCTTGATCTCAGGAAAATACTTGAACACCACTTTTTGATGTAATTGCCTGTGGCCGATGGTCCTGATGACGACAGTCCCGTAATCCTTCAACGCCCTACCGCACTCATCCGCCGTACCCTGCCTATCCTGGATGTGGTGCCAGACCTGACTGCTGAAGATGCAGTCGAGGATCCCATCCCTGACGGGTAGCCATTCCCCGATGCCGTTGAACCAGTGAACGTCCCTTGATTTCTCACGTGCCTGGCCAAGCATGCCCACAGCGGGGTCCATACCCAGCATTAACGCGTCCGACTCACGTCCTATTCCTACGGTGTAGAGCCCCGTGCCGCAGCCCAGGTCAAGGACAACGTCCTCCTCCTCAAGGCTGGCGAGCCGCTTTGTCTCGTTCCCCCATAGCTCAAGGTCCTCGCCCCTGCGACCCTTGTCGTACTCGGAGGCGATCCTACTGAACTCCTTGCCTGATTTCCTGCTGTAGTCGCGGCTCATGGCGTTTGAATGGGGATAAAAGGGTTATAAAATAACCTAGGAGATGAGCTGGTTGTACCTGGCAGCGTCGATGTTCCTGCTTGTAACGATGATAACCACCTTCTCTCCTTTCGCCTCCACCTTCCCAGTCATCAAACCTGCGAGCCCCACCGATGACGCGGCCTCAACCATCAGCTGCTCCTCCCTCTGGAACGCCCTCATTGCCTCGATGATCTCGGAGTCCTCCACCAGGTGGGTCTCATCAACCGTCTTGCTACAGATCTGGAAAGGAAGACTACCAAACCCACCCAGCAGGCCGTCGGCAATGCTCTCCTCTATCTCAATCTCCTCGTGCGCCACCCCGTCCCTGAGCGAGGTGTAGGCGCCTGGGGCGGCTGATGGCTCCACACCGACGATCCTGATGTCGTCTGAGATGGTCTTGGCCGCAACTGATATCCCTGAGATCAGTCCACCTCCACCAATTGGCACGATGATTGTGTCAACATCAGGTAGGTCCTCCATGACCTCAAGGCCGATGGTCCCCTGCCCAGCTATGACCCGACGGTCACCGTGGCTGTGAACGAAGGTCGCGCCTGTCTCCTCCTCGTACCGCCTGGACTCCTTGTAGGCGTCGAAAAAGCTGTTTCCATGGTAGATTAGCTCTGGCTCCCACTCCATGATCCGCTTGACCTTGGCTGGGTCGGCGTCCTCCGGTACATAGATCCTCGTCGGTGGCCTCCCAAACAGTGTTGACGCGAAGGCAACGGCCAGCGCGTGGTTTCCACTGGATGCCGTAACCAGACCTTTGTCAAGTTCACCCTGGGTCAAGGATGAAACGTGGCTCACCGCCCCGCGTACTTTGAAGCAGCCGCACCTCTGCCAGCATTCTGGCTTGATATATATCTCGCTTCCCGTGAGCTTGCTCAGCGAGTCGCTGAAGATTAGGGGTGTCCTGTAGATGTACTGTTTGATCCTGTTACGTGCGGCCCAGATCTCGCTTGGGTCGAAAACGTCTCCGAGGTCGAGTTTCATGAGTAATTGTAGTCGGTTGAATACATCAGTTTTACCGCGGGTTTTCCGACGGAGCAAAGTTTAATATTGTTTAGACCTTATTTGGGAAAGCGCGAGCCGCCGTAGCTCAGCTCGGTAGAGCGTCTGCCTGTTAAGCAGTTGGTCTTCGGTTCGATTCCGAACGGCGGCGCCAATCAAACTACTTCTACAGTGCCTATCTGTAGGAGGGTAATTACCTGGGTTTCGAGATTTATCGTGGCCCTTACCTCGATTCGTATCTTGTTGATACTCACGCTAGCGGGGTCGAACTCGAACGGGAAGTATGTCTCAAGTTTCACCTGGTAGCTATTGTCTCCGACCTCGGTGTTGTTCGTTGGATTCCAAACCAAAGTTCCCATTAACGTGTCGATGTCTTGAAGCAGAATGATATTTGCAGAGTTGAGACCAACCAGTGTCGCCCACTCAGAGAAATCCTGGCTCTCCAACACCAGGAGGGCGTAGACCTCGTCGTTTATTGCCTCCTTGAAATAGGAAGACGGGTTTGCCATATAGGCGGTGAAGATTCTGATTCCGTCGTTCTCCCTGACAAGATCTTGAGCTGCTTTTAGCTCAATGTTCATAGAATTGTAAGCTGAGATTAGGTCGGCGAATTCGTTGACGACCCCATCCCAGTCATCGTCTAGGGTCACAAAGTCCTCGTTTAGCTGGTTTAATGTGTCCTCCACATCATCCAGCTCGCTGTTCAGCGTGACCTGCCCGTTCTCGATGGTCGTCACTCTATCGGAAACACCGTCGATGATGTCGGTCAGGGCAAGTATGCCTTCAAGACTGTCCCCGATGACAGCTATACTCCGGTTCATGGAGTCTAGACTGACTCCTAGCCCAGCCACGTCTTCCTCGACATCCATCACCTGTCCCTCAATGGTCCTGCTCCTCTCGTTGACCATGTTTGGGTAGAAAACCGCATAACCTGATCCCAGGCCTAGGCTGAGTCCTATTATCAAGCCAATGATGACTAGGAGAAGTGGTTTTGAGACGGGTAATCTGCGTTCCATGATTAGACTATTGTCCACTGGTAAAATAAACCTTTGAGCCGCGTCAGGCGTTGAAGTGGTCCCATCCACCTTTCTTGATTGGGACAACTTCCCCCTCGTGAGCGTAAACGATTTCATCGCTCTCCGAGACTGTCCCGATAGTTATCAACTCGCATTCCACGTCCTCTAGGGCACGTGCGATCTTCCTTCGGTTCCTGGGCGAGTACGTGAACACCAGCTCGTACTCCTCGCCCCCGAACAGGGCCAAGTCGTTAGGGTTAAGGTCGTTGTAGACCGCAAACTTTTCCGCGGTGGGGTGAACCGGGATTTGGTCCAAAGTGAACCCGTACCCGCTGCTCCTCATGAGGTCGTAGAGGCTGACGCTGAGCCCGTCGCTGGAGTCCATGCAGCTGGTAACGCATCCGGTTTCAGCGAGGGCAATCCCTTCATTTACCCGCGCCTCTGGAAGATAGATCGAGTTCAGGATTGTTTCATTGAGTGCATCGGGCAGCGGCGTGTCGTCCAGGAGGTACTTGAACCCCGCGGAGGTCAGCCCAAAGTCGCCGGTCACCGCCAGCTTGTGCCCTGGCTTGACGCCGTTATCTCGCTTCATAATCTTCTTTGACTCTGTTATGCCCATTGCAAGCCCCGAGATAATGACGTCGTACGCCTCGTTGGTGTCGCCGCCGACCACGTAGGAGTCATACATCCTGGCCCCGGCTTCGAAGCCCTTAAGCAGCTCCTCTGCATCCCCGACACTGTAATCGCTGGGGATTGCGAGGCTGGGCATGAACGCGATGGGCTTGACGCCCTTTGCCGCCAGGTCGCTGATGTTCATAACAACGGCCTTCCTTGCCGCCTGGAACGGGGTCATCCCCTTCGGGATATCCGTCTCCCACACAAGCATGTCTGTGTTGACCACGATTGCCCTGTTGTTACCGATGTCAATGGCAGATGCGTCGTCCCAGAAGGGGATGGGCATATCTGGCATGGGCGTGAGGTGCTTCATGAATATCTCGATAAGGCTGCGTTCACCGATCTCGCTTACAGTGGGCATAGCTTTCACCCTGATTTCGACGCACACAGATTAAAACTTGGCTTTTAATCGGTGTCTTGAAGAGTGCCCAGTAAGGGTTCTGACCGAGTAAAGAATTCTCCTCAGCAATCATGGGCTGATTGAGTTTACTTTAGACAGTAAATACAATAATTACGATCGTACGTTGAATTGAGAGTTTTTTTATTGTAGTATCAAGAAGTAAGTTGATTTACGGAGCGTACAACCAGAATGACAGAGAAAAAGATGCCCCTCGATGATATCAGGGTCGTTGACATGACACACGTTTGGTACGGACCATGGAGCACCATGATGCTAGCATATCTCGGAGCGGAGGTTATCAGGGTTGAGCCCCCGTGGGGCGCCATTGACAGGTTGAGCCGAAGCGGAGTTTACGGAGGGATCCCGTACACGTTCCACCACCTGAACCTCAACAAGAAGGACGTTACACTCAACACAAAGGACCCAGAGGGTCTTGCACTCCTCAAGGAGCTCATCAGCTCAGCCGATGTGCTGGTCCAGAACATGAGTGTTGGAGCCATGGAGAGGATGGGTTTGGGTTATGATGTGCTACAGGAGCTAAAGCCTGACATTATCTACGCAGCCCTCAGCGGCTTCGGCCAGACAGGCCCATACAAGGAAAGGAAAAGCTATGCCATGATCGCGGAGGCCATGAGCAGCCACACAAGGCTCACAGGAGATGGAGTAGACCCAGAGGGACCACCAATCGAGATGGCTATGGCCTACGGGGACATAGGACCAGGAACCATGGCAGCCATGGGTATACTCGCAGCACTACGTCACCGGGACAGGACAGGCGAGGGACAGATGCTTGACCTAGCCCAGCTCGACATCATGACGGCGTTCAACCCAGGGGTCACACTGTACCAGCTTGGACAGGTGAAGCCATGGGAGATGAGGAGGGACAACCCCGGAGGAGGCGTTGGTGGCATGTTCAAGACAAAGGACGGCGGCTACATCAGGATCGGGGCGTACAGCCCCAAGGCGGTTGACGCCATCAAGACTCTCTTCGATGACGATGAAATTACCAAGGAGAAGCTGGAGAAATGGGCAAGCGAGACCGACAGGGATGAGGCAGTCGAGTTCATCCTAAAGGCAAAGCTTCCAGTTGCGCCCATCTACCACCTTGACGACACGGTTGCTGACCCACACCTTGAGGCTCGTGGAATGTTCCAAGAGATCGAGCACCCCACGGCGGGCAAGTACAAGGCGATAACCTTCCCCTTCAAGATGAGCAAGACTCAGCCGGAGATCAGGAGTCCTGCACCAGTATTGGGACAGGACAACAAGCACGTGATCTGCGAGATCCTGGGAAAGTCAGAGGAGTACTACGAGGAGCTCAAGAAGAAGGGCATCATCGCCTGGACCTAGCCTTCCACATTATTTTTTAACAGCCTGTACCATTACAGGCAATACAGTGCCTCGGTAGCTCAGTGGTAGAGCGGCACCCTCGTAAGGTGTAGGCCGCGGGTTCGAATCCCGTTCGAGGCTCCATTTCTAAGTTATTAATCGAGAACTAATTACAATCATTTGATTCATATGTTCACCACCCTTCACAATTTATACGAAATCAGGGTATTATTACGGGATTCAGCATGGACGACCTCATCTTCACCAACGCCAGCATACTTACCGAGAATGGGATAATCAAGGGCAGCCTGGCGGTCAAGGACGGGAAGATAACCGCCGTCGGTCAGGTTTCAGGTCAGGGAGCGAAAAGAACAGTTAATGTCGGGGGAAAACTCATCGCACCGGGTCTAGTTGACCTCCACGTCCACTTCAGGGAGCCCGGCTTCACCCAGAAAGAGGATTTCTTGACTGGGACCAGGGCCGCGGCTGCTGGTGGGGTAACAACCGTTGTTGATGAGCCAAACAACAGCCCCGTGACCAACAGCCATGAGACCATTGAGGGAAAGAGATGGATCATCGAGGGCAAGGCGTATGTTGACTACATGCTCCAGATGGCGGTCTACGCGGACGGGCTTGACGAGATCAAGAAGGCACGTGAGGCTGGAATCATCGCCTTCCCGGTGTTTGATGAGTTAGGAGACAGGCCCACAGGAATGGAGAACACGGGAGTCCTCTACGAGGCATTGAAAAGGATCAAGGAGGTTGATGGTCTCGCATTGCTCAACTGCAGGGAGTCCGATCTCGTCAATAAGACCATGAACGGGCTCAAGGAATCGGGGAGGAACACCCTCGCAGACTATATGGACCACTTCCCCCACGTCGCGGAGTCACTTGGAGGGGCGAAACGGATACTCCTCGCCCATGACGCCGGGGTGAGGGCCCACTTCAGGGAGGTATCAACGACCGAGACCGTCCAGATGATCAAGTTGATGAAGGGTTACATGGGCAAAATCACCGCTGAGGTGAGGCCAGACCACCTGTTCCTCAACTATGATAACACGAAGAATCTGGGACCATACGCCCAGCAGTGGACGCCACTGAGAACAAAAGCTGACTCGGACGCACTCTGGGAGGCACTGAACGATGGAACTGTCAACGTCATCGCCAGCGACCACGCGACCCACGCCGAGGAGGAGAAGAAAAGAGGTGCTGATAACATCTGGAAGTCCCCGCCCGGATTACCCGCAATCGAGTCCATGCTGTCGTTATTGCTGACTGCGGTGAACGAGGGCAGGCTCGGGCTTGAACGCCTCTTCGAGTGCGCGTCAACGAATCCGGCAAAAGTAATTGGACTCTACCCGAGGAAGGGAACAATCAAGGTGGGATCTGATGCGGACCTCGTGGTCATTGACCGGGAGAAAGAGTCGGTGATCAGGGGAGAAAACGCGAAGACCAAGACCCACTGGACGCCATACGAGGGCTGGGAGGTGAAAGGTGTCCCGGTTGCCACCTACGTCAGGGGCATCGAGACGTACGTTGACGGGGAGATCGTGGGGGAGCCGGGTCAGGGAAGGTTCCTGGGCCTGTAACGATACCCATATCAACTCTACCTGTCACCAATTTTATGGTGAAATAGGTGGCGAAATACATCCTATTGTCAACGCTAACAAACGAGGGACTGACAACCATCAAGAAAAAGCCCCAGCGCATCAAGGAAGTCAACAAGGAGGTCGAGAAGTACGGCGTAAAGGTCGTGGAACAGTATGCGACCCTGGGACCATACGACTTTGTCTCACTTGTTGAGGCTCCTGACAACGACGCCGTGTTCAAAATGAGTGTCGAGCTGGGAAGCAGGGGAACCGTCAAGATACTTAGCATGCCCTCGATGACCATCGACGCGTTCGTTGATTCGATAAAATAACCCTATTTTTTAAAAAAGGGAGATTATTTTCTCCCAAAATACTCTTTCTGGTAGCTGTCCTCGTCCATAATGCCTAGGCGGTCCATTGTCTGCTTCATGGCCTTCTGGTTCTGCTCGGATAGCTCCATCAGTGGCTTCCTCGGTTTGCCTACGTCTGCACCCACGAGGCTCATTGCGTACTTGAGGGGCACCGGGTTTGTCTCAGAGTACATCATCCTGATGAGTGGCAGGTACTTGTACAGTGCCTCCCTCATGTTCAGGACGTCGTCGTAGTTGGTCCATGGCTTGCTGATGGTGGAGATCTCCCTCGGGCAGAGGCTACCTGTGACGTTGCTTGTCCCCTTCCCGCCGCTCGCCATAACAACGGGTATCAACGCGTAGAAGGCGCAGTCGCAGCACAGGACGTTGAACTCGCCCCTGGTCAGCTCCACCGTCCTCATAACGCCGTATGGATTTGGTCCTGCCTCCTTGATTGCGACGATGTTCTCGTGCCTCGCCAGCCTTGCGATGGTCTCTGGCTCGATGTTTACGCCACACCTCTCCGGGTTGTTGTAGATTGCCAGCGGGATGTCAACGGCGTCGGCAACATCCTTGAAGTACTTGTAGAGGCTGCTCTGCTTTGGCTTGATGTAGGGCGGCTGGACTATGAGCCCCAGATCTGCCCCTGCTTCCTTGGCGTACTTGGCGTTCTCGATGGTCAGCTTCGTGGTCATGGCGGCTACACCTACCATGACAGGGATCTTTCCCCTGGCCTCGTCAAGGACAGTGTCGATGATTTTCTTTCTCTCGTCCGGACTGAGCAGAATTGCCTCGCCCGTTGAGCCCATGAGCAGGAGACCCGTGCTGTTGTTCTCGGCCTGGAAACCCACGAGCTTCCTCAGGACATCGTAGCTGACCTCGTCGTTATCGTCGAATGGGGTGACCACGGCTGGCCAGCTTCCCTCAACATTGTACTTCTTCATACCATGAGGCTAACAGTGATGCCTGATAAGGATAGCCTCGACGGCTTCAAATGTCTCCCAGTAAAGGGTTGTACATGGCTCCGCTCGACAAGAGGCACCAGTGGGAGCGCCCCGTGGTCTACGAGACCAACAGGAGAAAGCCCCACGCCAACGTTGTACCATCTGACCCGAGATATTCGTTCTCACTTGACGGTGAATGGGATTTCCACTGGGTCAAGAACCTGGATGAGGCTCCTGAATCTTTTAATGATCTCAACTGGGAAAGGGTCAATGTGCCACATTGCTGGGAGATGGAGGGGTACGGCAACTCCATCTACGTCGGCGAGGGTTACCCGTTCGTCCCGGACCCCCCGCGGGTTCCAGTCGAGGACAACCACGTTGGCACCTACCGCAAAGTGTTCAACGTGCCCCCCATTTGGGCGGACAGCGAAGTCTACATCGTATTCGATGGCGTTTGCTCAGCGTTCTATCTCACAATCAACGGAGAGGAGGTAGGGTACAGCCAGGGCAGCAGGACTGAGGCGGAGTTCAACATCACTGAATACCTCAGGGAGGGCGCGAACGAGATGATCGTCCAAGTCCTGAGGTGGAGCGACGGGACGTACCTTGAGGATCAGGACATGTGGCAGATGTCGGGGATACACCGAGGAGTGTACCTGTACTCGGCTCCGGGCGTCAGTATTAGGGACTATTACAGTCGAACGAAGTTCGATGAGGCGTACGAGAACGCCGAGTTGATGGTGACCGTGAGTCTGGAATCGATCCACAGTAAGGACGTGGAGGGCTACAGCGTTGAACTGACCCTGCTGGACGGAGAGGAGGTGGTTAAGACCGACGAGCCCGCCGTCGAGTGGTGGATGCGGGAATCAATAATCGAGTTCAAAGTCCCGGTGTCGAAACCAAAGCACTGGAACCACGAGACACCAAACCTGTATACTCTTGTCCTAACGCTCAAGAAAGAAGGAAAAGAAGTTCAATCCGTGAGCCACAGGATCGGTTTCAGGCAGGTGGACATCGTTGACGGCCAGATCCTCGTCAATGGGCAGCCCGTGCTCATCAACGGAGTCAACAGGCACGAGCACGATCCCGTGACGGGGAAGACCGTTTCAAGAGAGTCCATGATCGAGGACATCCTGCTCTTCAAGAAGTTCAACTTCAACGCGGTCAGGAACAGCCACTACCCCAACAGCCCCGAGTGGTACAGGTTATGCGATGAGTACGGCCTCTACGTCGTAGACGAGGCGAACATCGAGGCCGACGGAATCGCACAGATACGGGAGCTCCTCCCGCGACAGGAGCCCGCCAGGGACCCCGAGTGGCTTCCAGCCATGACTGACAGGGTGGTCAGGATGGTGGAGAGGGCGAAGAACCACGCCTGCATAATCATGTGGAGCCTCGGCAACGAGGCCGGGAACGGGCCAAACTTTGAGGCGTGCGCCGGATGGATACACCACAGGGAACCCACCAGGCCCGTCCACTACGAGGGGGTCATCGACCACTGGAACAGGATGGACAAGTACGTTGACGTCCTCAGTGTCATGTACCCCGCCGTTGACGATGACACACGGATGAGGAGGGGCGTGCACCACTGGCCCCCGCTACCGTACATGGCCGATTTCGAGGGCGAGGACAGGCCGCTGATAGCCTGCGAGTACGCCCACGCCATGGGTAACAGCCCTGGCAGCTTCAAGGAATACTGGGACCTGTTCAGGAAGAAGAATCGGCTGTGCGGAGGCTTCATCTGGGACTGGATGGACCAGGGGCTGCTCAATCATACACCTGAGGGAGAGGCATACTACGCCTACGGTGGAGAATGGGGTGACCCAAGGACGGCGGGCAGTTTCTGCCTGAACGGCCTAGTTTTCCCAGACCGGGGGGTTAAGCCCAGCATGCACGAGATCAAGAAGGTGGGGCAACCCGTTCACGTCGAGGCAGAGGGACTGGTTCTCGGGGTCACGAACAGGAGGTACTTCACCGATCTGAGCGACCTAATCGTATCATACGCGGTAGAGCTCGACGGAGAATCGGTTAAGACCGGTAACTTGCCCAGATTAACGACGGCTCCAGGGGAACAGGATTCAATCCAAGTTCCAGATGTTGAGCTGGACAACGGCTTGGGCGAGTGCTGGCTGAACATCTACTTCAAGACGGCCGAAGATACCTCATGGGCGGATGCAGGTCACTTCGTGGCATGGGAACAGATCAGGCTCAACCCGGACCAGGTTAAGGCCCCAGTTGCAGTAGATTCCATACCTGACTGGGATGAGACATCCACCGAGTACTCAGTCTCCATTGATGGAAATAAAATCACGGTTGACAAAACAACGGGAACCTTGACCCTGTCCGTGGACGGCATCGAGGTCATACAGCAGGGGCCATCAATCAACCTCTGGAGGGCACCCACGGACAACGATCTCAGAAATATGGTACCATTTTGGAAGGGGCACGGGATGGACAAGCTTGAACCGAAGGGGATCACCATCCTCGCGGAGCCATCAGATGAAGGGGCACAGATCAGCATCAGGGGATACCTGCAGGCAGGGGAAGGAGAAAGGAACGAGTTCATGATCGGATACATCGTAAGAAAAGACGGTTCAATCAAGGTAACAACGAGCCTTTCGCCCTCGCCCGAATACGAGTGGCTCCCGAGAGTAGGCGTCCAGATGAGGCTGCCCGATTCGTTTGAGCAGGTGGAATGGTTTGGCAGGGGCCCCCACGAGAACTACTCGGACAGGAACGTCGGGGCCGCAGTTGGCAGGTACAGGTCCAGCGTTGACGGCCTGTTCGTCCCGTACATAGTCCCCCAGGAGAACGGGAACAGGACAGAGACACGCTGGCTGACCATCGGTGACGGAGATCATGGCTTTAAGGTTTCAGGGGAACAGCTTTTCGAGTTCAGTGCCCACCGCTACGCCGTTGATGACATGGAGGGGGCAGAGCACCTGTACCAGCTGAAGAGGAAGCCCTATGTACTGCTGAACATTGACCACATGCAGGCGGGCCTGGGAAGCGCCGCCTGTGGACCGGACACTCTGTTCAAATACCGCGTCCCCAGCAGGCCGTACACATGGAGTTTCACCATCGAGCCCCTCTAACCTTTTCAATCCCCACCCACAACCCTACGTATCATGAAAGTACTAGGAATCGTAGCAGGTCCAAGGAAGACCGGAAACACTGCCAAGCTAGTAGAGGCAACCCTTGAAGGGGTGAAAGAGGCGGGGCACGAGACAGTTCTGTTCTACCTCGGAGACATGCAGATCAACCCATTGACCGACGCAGAGGAGGGGTACGGCTACCCTGACGACGGTTTCAAAGAGATCATGCCCCACATCGAGTCAATGGGAGCACTCGTGTTCGGTACACCCATCTACTACGACCACGTGAGCAGCAGAGCCAAACTGTTCATCGACAGGCTCTACTATTACGCCAAGAGCCGCGGAGCAGAGTACAACGACAAGTTCCCGAAAGGAGTCAAATTCATCAACGCGGTAACATGCGGATGGGACAACCAGGACGCTTACACCGAGGTGGTGAACTGGCTCAACGAGAGGATGACCCATTACTGGGAGATGGAGATTGTTGGCGGCTTGAAGGCTCATGGGAGTGGGAACAAGCCCGTAAAAGACAACGCAGAGTTGTTGGAAAAGGCTAGAGAGCTCGGAAAGAGCCTCTAAACTGTTTTAATATCTATCTTGATTTCTGGCTGGTGTGTCATGGTGTTTCCCACGAAGCACCTGTTGCACTCCTCGGCCAATCCTTTGTAGTGCTCCTCGTTGAGGTCGGCCTTCACGGAGATGCCCATGTTGAACACGGCATACCTTGCCGGGTTACCGGCGCCCTCCGTTGTCAGCTCTAGCTCCAGGTCACTGTACTCGATACCGTGCTTTGTCAAGTAGGTGACTGCGTGCATCCCCGTGCACATGCCCAGTCCTGCAACCATCAGCTTGCCGGGGCTGAAGCCCTCGTAATCAGAATCCCTTGTAGCCTGTCCGCTTATCACGGTGAAACCGTCGTACTCCGCCTTGAGCTTCCAGCCCTCGATCTGCGTAATCATCATACTCATACCCGCACCGTTGTGCCGGTCGGATATAGGGCTTATCGTAGCTCTAGGTAGCCCTCGCCCATGAGTGGTGAGAAGTAGGGGGGTGCAGCGATCACGTTGCCCTTGACGTACTTGACCTGTGACTGCTGCCAGAACTTCAGAGGCTCGCCTTCACCCACTCGCAACACGTAGTGGTGCCTGACCTCAAGGGGCTCGTTGGCTTTCTGGTACCTGTTAGGAGCCTGATATCTGATGTTGAGTAACTCTTGGCTGAAATCGCTCATATCTAAACCCTCAACATCTATAGGAGGTGGGTAAAGCCAGGGGAGCAAATCTCTTGGATCGAAGTTCAGTATCCGCCAGAGGAAACTGAAGAGCCCCGTGGGCAGGTCCCCGGAGGGAGGCTGGTCATAATCGGACAGGAAGACATTGGACTCAACCATTGAGCCGTTCATGGTATAGGTCAGCCATTCCCACTCCCAGTCGCTGCCGCTTGAGTTCGCCCCCGGTGTCAGTGTCTGTGAAACAGTCACGTCGTACCAGTCAAACTCGGAGGAGGTATCATTTACTTGGACTATCTCAGTCAGGGTCTCAAGAACTCCGTATGGTTCCTGGTATTCCAGCTCGATTCTAGAAAAGACATCAAACGATGTGTCTGGATAACTGAACGACTTTGCGATCCACTCGCGGCTTCTATTAAGATGACTCGGGTCATAGGAGTAGTCCTTGATGCTCAATGTTTGCTCGACGAGCACAGGTCTACGTCTGAGTATTACGCCCCCAAGTGCAACATTTTTGGTGGTGTTATCGGTCTCCCCGGTCAAAGTCAGTGAAAAGTTGTATAACTCGTTGAATAGTTCCGGGTTTTCCCCGTAGTAGACCACCGGTATCCCATAATTGAGAGCCTCTTGGGTCTTTGTTGAATTGAATTCACTATCGGTATTAACGATAAACGCGATATCAACAATCTCAGGATATACCTCAATATGAGGAATTTCTCCCGTCGATTGAGCCGAAACAGGGACTAGGAGTATCATCAAGAAAAGGAGGAGTCCAACTAGTTTGCTCAAGGCTACCTGAAAGATTGATTCCCCGTATTTAGGTGTGACAGGAGTTATCAGCCCGCGGAGGGAGGTTAAACCATGAAATCAAACTCGGTTATCGAGTGCCTGCTTGACCACAAGTCAATCAGGGCGTACTCGGACCAGGACCCAACGGACGAGGTGATAGAGACCATTGTGCGTGCGGCCCAGCAGGCACCCTTCGCGGCCCAGTCGTACAGCTTTTTGCTGAGCAGGGACAGGCCAAAGAACGCGTTCAAGGCACCGCTGCTGTTCACGGTATGCGTTGACATGTACAAGTTCGAGCGCATAATGGAGGTCAGGGGCTGGAAGCGGAGGACCAACGACCTCAACTCCATCTGGATGGCGGTGCAGGACGCATCGTATGCGGCTCAGAACCTGATCATCTCCGGTAGGAGCCTAGGGTTGGGCAGCTGCTTGCTCGGGGCCGCCCCCAGCTATGCGGACAAGATCGCGGAGCAGTATGCCCTTCCCGAGAGGGTTTTCCCCATGGTCCAGCTGACAATGGGCTACCCTGATGAGGCGCCACCTTGCAGGCCCAGGTACCCGCTGGGGTACACGCTGTTCGAGGACAAGTACACCCATTTCACCGACGACCAGGTCAGGGAGGCCATGAAGGTGATGGACGACGGCTACCTGGCCCAGGACTACTACTCCAGCAAGAACGCCATGATCAAGCTCACCGTGGAGAGGGAGGAGACCTACGACTTTGACACCTACAGCTGGACCGAGCATATCTGCCGAAAGATCGGTCAGCGGAGCCCGGACCCCGGGCCCATGAAGAAACAGCTGAAGCAGAGGGGTTTTGACTTGAACAGGGCGAACCCCTAGCCCTCTAATCTCTTGAACTCGGTGTAACTGAAGACAACGAGGTAGAAAGCAGTCACGGTGATGGAGCCCACCAGCAACCAAATGCTGTAAACGGGGAACAGAACCCCGGCCACGGATATGCCCCCGCATACCTTGAAGAGAAACCCCGCTTTCTCGTGGGTTGAACGCCACACATCATCGTTGCTCAGTGTCCACGGGGTCCGCATACCGACGAACCAGTTGGGCTCGGCCTTGCCAAGTATGTCCCCGAGGAAGAACAGGAGCACGCCGATCGCGGGCATCATAACAGAGGTCATGTTGTAGTCGTAGCCCAGGTTCTGGGTGATGAAAAGCACGTTGAAGAACATGAAGTAGGCCAGCATCAGGTTCATGATGTCCTTGTAATACCCGGTGGACATGGTGACCTTCTTCTGGGGGTCAATCCTTGGGATCACCACGTAGATCCCCAACATGAAGAACTGGACGAGCTGCATCAGCAACGTCCCTGACAGCTTTGAGCCGTACCCGTCAGGGACGCCACCCGCTCCCCAGTGCATGATGATCCTATCAGGCAGCATGGGGTAAGTCACCACGCTGATCAGCAGGTTGGCAACCACAAGTATGTAAGCTATCTTCATCCCTGAACCGTCCTTTGACACCATTTTCCCTAATCAGGATGAGAAACGGAAGTCCACGGTTAAACGAATCGTTTTCTGTTTCCAGAATAGACAAAAATTTATCTGCAAGACCCTGTCTTAGATGGTGCGTGCCTTGGTAGCTCAGTGGTAGAGCGGCAGCCTTGTAAGCTGTTGGCCGCGGGTTCGACTCCCGCCCGAGGCTCCATTTCTCATTATTAAAAGAAGGTTGCCTGGTCCTCGAAGCTGTGCTTCCCGGGCTCTAGGTCCTTGGTCTCTGACGCCGGCAATATCTCCACCAGCTCGTAGTCACGTGCGCCCAGCCCCAACTTCTCCCCGTACTCATTGACGAGGTATGGGTCTTTGTATGGGCCCCATATCCGCTGGAACGGGTGTAACGCCTCGTCGTCGCTGACGTGCTTGAGGTAGGGTGGCAACTGGTCTTTGAGGAACCGCGCCCTCTTGACCAGGTCAAGACTTGCCTCCTCCACGGCCACGATATCACGTCCGCCGACTATGCCGATGTCTGGAACAACCTGTGGCTGCACCATTCCTAGGCAGTCGCAGTGGGGTGTGACGTCCATAATGAAATTGAGGAAAAACTTCTTGTCGTCATCGTAGCACTCCAGAATCTTCTTTGATGTGATAGCCATTAGCTCCTGGAAGTGGGCGAAGCCCTCCTTTGGGATGCTGAGGCATCCTACTCCCTCGTCCACCTTGAGACATTCCAGGCAGTTCCCGTTGTGACAGTTACCGAACCCAAGGTCAAGGTGATGCTTCTCACTGTCGTATTTCATTGCCTTATATGGACATGACTCAACCAGCTTCTTGCCGTGCTCTGGTGAGCACTTGTCAGCGTCCCAGTAGGGAGCGCTCTTCTCGACACCGTGGATCTTCCTCCATCTGCTTGTACCGCAGTAACCGCCCAGGGCGATGTTCTTGAATGCGCCACCGAATCCTGCTGTCCCGTGTCCTTTGACGTGTGATACGTCGATGAGCACGTCGCTGTCCTTCATGACGCCCGCCATGTCCAGGAAGTCAACCGTCTTGTAGTTGACTTCGACCCTGTGTTTGTAGTTGTCCTTGAGCCCTGCAATGGGTATGATTGGGCAGCCGCATGTCTCGGCGGTGTAGCCCCGGTCAACGGCGTTGTAGACCGCGGTGGGGTTGTCAGTGATGAACGGGAAGGCCCCGGTCTCCTTGACCTTCTGCACTAGTCGCCTGATGAAGAAGACGGGTACTGTCTGGAATCCATCCTTGAACCCGAGGTGCATCTTGATAGCGACCTTGTCCTTCTTCTTGATCGTCGAGAAATCAAGTTGGTTCAATATCTCGTCGAATTTTACACTCATGGAGAACTCACGGGCTATCCTGCCGTGGTTGAATGAGCCGAAATATACCTTGGGTTTAGCCATACTAAATCAGAAAATACCCCTATTGGCTGAATATAAACCGACCCGCGTTATTTTTTCTTGGAGGCAGACTTTTTCCTCGGCTTCTTTGCCGACTTCTTGGTGGGCTTTTTGACTGCTGCCTTTTTTATACGGCCCCGTTTCTTCTTGGGTGGTTCTTCCTCACCCTCGTGCTGTCGCCTAACATGTTGCTTCATGCCCGTCTCGCTGTTGTAGGTCTTACCGCAGAATGGGCACGGCACGGCGATGGCCTCCAGCTCAATGTTCTTGCCGAGGAGGTTCTTCCTAAGCTGCTTGATGAGCTTCGCGCCCTCTGCGTAGGTCAGCTTCTTCCCTGTCTTGAGCTTGATCCCGACCGTGAGGTTATAGTTCCTGAACTCCTGTTCGTCCCTCTTCAGGCCAACCTCGTTAACTGTGCCCAACATTTTAGGATCATCTTGCGCCATCGTTTCACCAGAGGGAATCTAATGGATTGAATAGGATTAGGGCTTAAAAATTAATCCCTGAAAAATGGATTGTCCCCTGAAATGACTCGAGGGGTATTGATAATTGGGACAATCCATCCGCAATTAATAGTTGCCTGTTTTTGGTAATTCCGGGTGATCCCTTCATCGGAATTGCTTTAAACTCATGCAACTACCCGAAGGCGGTTTAATAGAAATGAGTTTTAAATTAGTGGACTGGGCTTCAACTCCCAAGGTGGGTAATGGTTACGCGGCTGATATCAACGGGAAGTGGTGCAGCTTCCTTGAGACAAAGAAGGGAGCATACAGAGGCAACCACATCCACCCCTACGACCAGTACACAGTGCTGCTGGGCGGGTCGGCGATGGTGGTCAAGGAGATCGACGGAAAGATTATCGAGTATCCCTTGACAGAGAACGAGGTACACTTGACTCCCCAGGGTTTGGCCCACATTCTGGTGCCTCTTGAGGACGCCATACTCTACGAGTGGTGGCAGGGACCCTTCGAGTCGGAGGCATGCCCCGGCGTGTTCGACGAGTACACTAAAAATAGGTACGGGCCTTCCGATTAGGCCGCTTTCTTTCCGAAACTGACCACGAGATCAACGAGCTTCTTTGTATCAATTTCTGCCCTTGCCCTCCAGTCGAGGTACAGGATACCCGAGTCGTCCTCTCCCAGGTAACCCTGGCGGACGTACCTGTCGATGTTGAGCTTGACCCTCCATCCAGGCAGCTTCTCCTCCAGTATCCGCTCCACGTCCTGGCGGGGGACCTTGCCCTGCTTTGAGATGATATAGGCCACGGATACGGCCAGACCCGCTATGTCGTCGATTCGCCAGCCGATGGTCTTGGCGGTCTTCTGGTCAACGGTGCCCCTCATGATGATGTAGTACCTCGCCTCCTGTAACTGGGCGTTGGTGGGCTCCACGATGTCTGGCTCTTCCAAGACTCGGGTAACCTTTAGGTCAAGTGGTTGGAGCTGCTTGTCCAGAACCTCGATAATGTTCTGCCAGTCGGCACCCAGCTCCTTGCGCAGCTCCCAACCACGCACGCCGGGCAGCCTGTGGTGTGTGAAGAATAGTAGGTGGACCGCGTCCTTTAGCTTCCTCTGGTATACCTGCTCCGTCTTGGTTAATCGTTTTGCCATTGTTTCCATTCCTCGTAATCTACCATCGTCGGTATGCTGACCTTCTGCTGGCCCGGGTCAGGCCGCGGCTCCACGTTGTGTATGATCTTGTTCTCCTCCATGAGTCGGTCCCAGTGGGCGTTCGCGTAGCCGTAACCCACCATGAAGACCGTTAAGTAGGCCCTGTATACGGTGGCCTCGTAGGTCTCCTCCCCTATCCACTCCCAGTATTCTATTATACCTCCTGGACCGACGCGCTCACCGAGCTCCTTCCAAAAGTTCTCCACGACCTCCGTGAACCCCTCTCCGGGTATGAAACCCAGCTCTATCGCCTCGTCCATGCTGGCGTACTCAGTTTCTCGCTCCTCCACTAGGCAGTCCTGCCACCTCTCATCGAAGGGTATCAGTCCGCCCCAGTAGCTCAGGCTCCCCGCCAAGGTCTTGGTGCTTATCTGCTCCATCTCCATGAGTGGATGCCATGAACGGAGGAACGCGTTCGCTATGGCCCCGATGTCCATGCCCATGAGGCTCTGGCTCAACATGAACGGGTCCTTGTACAACGTGGTTGACTGGTGCTCGATCCACTGGTTCTGCCGCTCAAGGACGTTGCTCAGCTCCTTGAGCGCCTGTGCGTCCAGGCAGAACTCCTGGACGTTCTTGAGGTTTGGATAGTTCTTCTTGATAACACTCATCACGTAATCAAAATCGATGTCGAATGGCTCGATCTTGCCGCTCTGAACCATCAGGCACAGGTTGATGACGCTCTCAAGCTCTGACATATTACGCCTCCACTAGCCTCGGTATCGAGACCGTCTCGGACTTGTGAATCATGATGATGTGGACATCCGTTCCCTTGAAAGTGACCTGGCTAGGCGTGATGGCGATATACTGGTCGTTTGTGCCCGCCATGGTAGAGACGATGAAATCACTGACGGCCTCCTTGTTCTGGGGGTCCATGTGCAGGTCGAACTCGTCCACTGCCCGGAATGGACTCAGTATGTTCTGCTGCAGTGCCAGCAGGAACGCCATTACACTGCTGCTCCTCTCGCCTCCACTATGGGTGTAGGGGTCCAGCTTCTGTGTCGCCGCCCCCTTGAAGCCAACGTACATCTCAAGCCCGGCCTCCTCGATGTCATGGTTGTTGATGAGCCTGACCTCGCCTACGGCCTGGAGCTTCCTGAGAAGCTGCTTGTACCGGATGTTGACCTCGTCAAGCATCGTCTCGGTCATCTCTCGCCACCTCTTCTGGCGCTCCTCGATCTCCTGTAGAATTCTGATCCTGTTGGCCCTGACCTCCTCGATGCGCTTCTGAATCTCCTTATAGGTCTCGTTGTAGGATTCGTACATCTCCTCGGCCTCGTCGGGGATGTTTGCCATGCCCATGAGGATGCCCTGGGTTTTCCTGATCTCGTTGAGTATGTCGTCGCCGGTCCTACCGGTCTCGATCCTGGGGCCCCTGATGAGTGCCTCTGCCTCTGAGTCCTTCAGATCCCTGTTTGCCCTGTCAATCTCGCCCTGTAGTAGCTGTACCCTGCGGCTTAGCCTCTGCCTCCTGTCCTTGAGGAGGGCCAGCCTGATCCTGGAATCGATGTACTTGTCGTTTGACTGCTCGATACCCCTGCGGACGCCCTCCATCTCGTTCATGAGGCGCAGGCTCTCCTCCTCTGCCGCTGATAGCTGGTTTGAGAAGGACTCTAGGCTGGTCTGGTTGACCATCTTCTGTGATCCGAACTCGGTATTGAGGCTGTCGTATGACTCGACTTGTGTCTCCTCGATCTGGGTGAAGAGGCTGAAGTAATCGTCCAGCTTGGTATCGCTACCCTGGACCTGTGAAAGTAATGATTTGAAGCTTGACTCGAACCTCTGCCTCTGCTCCTGGCTGTTCTTGAGTATCCTGTCAAGCTGGGTAATCTGCTCCTTGGCAGCGTTGATGCTGTACTCGTTTACGCCGATTGCCCTCTCTGACGCGATCCTCTTCTCGATGAGGTCGTTCCTGTGGGTGCGCATCTCACGTAGAGATGACTCTGAGTCAACGATGTTCTGGGTGTTCCTGGCCATCTCGGCCTCGGCATCAGCCAAGTCCTTCTCGGTGTCGCCGAATTGGTCCAGTAGCTTCTCGACCTGTGCCTCAAGCATTACGACGCGGCTCCATGCCATCTCCTGCTGGAGAAAGACCTGCCTGGTCTGGAGTTGTTTCTTTTCCTGAAGCCTCTCGTTCTGCTCGCGCCAGTAATTGAGTGTCTCCCTTGCCTGGTTCATTAGGCTACCAAGGCTCTGCTCCTCGCTGAGGACTCCGCTTAGCTTGCTCTTGGCCTCGATGACGTCATCCCTGAACGTCTCATACCCGACTGCGGATTCCAGTATCTTGAGCCTCTCCTTAGGGTTGATGTTGGCAAACCTGGTTGGCATGGCCTGGTGCATGATGATGAGCATATTATTGGGGTCGAAACCGAAAGTCTTGAGCAGGCTGACTACCTCGATCTTCGAGACATTCCTCTGGTTGAGCTGGAAACCATACTTGCCGTCCGTGCGGAGGGTCCTCGTGAGGGTGATATCGTCCATGTTGTACTGTGGGACGGGCCTGTAGCCGTTTGCCTTTTTGCCGTTGTTAAGGGTCAAAGTTACCCTGGCGACATCAGCGCCCCACCTGATGAGGTCGCTTAATTTTTTTGATCTCTCTGTGTATGTGTCCCCGAGGGCGACGCAGATTCCTAGAAGGAGGCTGCTCTTGCCCGAGCCGTTTGGTCCGCATACGACGTTCACCCCTTCCCTAAGGGGTATACGGGCATACTCGTATGACATGAAGTTCTCTAGAATTACCTCTTTGATCAGCATCGGTTTTCCTCGGACTCAGTCAACTTAGATGAGACTCATTTATTAACCTTAACAAAAGAAAACGGGAACGGGAAAACAGTAAAAACCTCAAAACGGATAATATGTTCTGAACACCATGATCGAGCTAACAAAGACCCAAGAAGAGCGGGCAATGAGGCTTCACAAGGAGGCCATAGTAGTTGACACCCACTGCGATACACTGATGCAGTTCCTCAAGCAGCCATATAGACGACCTCCGGCAAGGAAACTGGGGGAACGGGGCGAGAGCGGTCACCTGGACCTTCCAAGGATGGTGGAGGGAGGGGTGACATGCCAGACATTCGCGGTGTACACGGGGAGGAGGGCAATCGTGCCTGAAGCCCCGTTGATGGCCACGCTGATGGTGGACAAGTTCTACACCGAGATCGAGGCAAACGACGGGATCGTGGCGGTCACCACCCACGACGAGATCGTTGATGCGAAGAAGGCGGAGAAGACTTGCGGACTGCTGAGCCTAGAGGGTGCGGAGCCGTTGATGGGCGAGATAGGAGCACTAAGAGTCTATTACAGGCTCGGGGTCAGGATGCTGAGCTTCGCGTGGAACTACAGGACGCCTTTCGCGGATGGTTTAGGCGCAAAGAGGAGCGAGAGCAAGCTCACTGAGCTAGGGGTCCAGGGCCTTGAGGAGATGGACAGGCTTGGAATGGTCTTTGACGTGAGCCACCTTGCTGACAGCGTGTTCTGGGATGTGGCAGATGTCATGAAGGGGCCGTTCATCGCCAGTCACAGCAACGCAAGGGCGGTGTGTAACCATGCCAGGAACTGCGATGACGACATGATCAAGGCGATTTCGGACCACGGCGGGGTCCTCGGCATGAACTACGCGCCATCCTTCGTTCGGGAGGGAGGAGACGGCGCGACCGTTGAGCACATGGTTGATCACATCGACCACATAGTGAAGCTGGTTGGCCCCGATCATGTTGGACTGGGCTCTGACTACGACGGCATCGGCAACCCGCCGGAGGGTATCGAGACCGTTGACAAGACACCAAACGTCACCAGGGTGTTAGTGAAGAGGGGTTACAGCGACGAGGACGTACTGAAAATCCTCGGCGGCAACCACATGAGGGTCTTCAAGGACGTCATTGGTTAGCCACTACTTTCATTAACCCTTAACCCAACCTATTTTCCATGAGCGCAGCTGGTTTTGGAGGATCAAGGTACTGCTGGATGAACGGCAGCGTAATGGAGACAAAGGACGCCCTGGTCTCCCCTATGGAGGCGATACACCTCGGTATATTCGAGGGCATAAAGGCATACGTCGAGGGCGACGTGAACGGAAGCGGGGACCTAAATATCTTCGGCTGGACGCAACACATAGACAGACTGTGGAGAAGCGCCGATGTCAACGGCCTGGCCATGCCGTACAGCAAGGACGAACTGCTTGAAGCGGTACGGGCCTGCATCATAAGAAACGATTACAACACGAACACGTATACCCAACCGAGGATATGGCCGAAGAAAGCATGGGGCTCCGACGACAGTCACGTCGTGGTGCCCGTCTGGCCCTTTGAGACCTTGCTGGGTAAGGGTAACAAAAAGTTCGGGGAGGAGCGTAGGTTCATGGTGAGCAGCTGGCGGAGGATAAGCAGCGACGCCCTCCCAACCCAGGCAAAGAGCTGGGCCAACTACCAGAACAACATGCACGCCATCAGGGAGGCGAAGAGGTGCGGGTACGATAACGCGATCTTCCTTGACAACAGGGGCTTTGTCTCGGAGGGGACGCTGGCGTGCCTGATGGTTGTACGGGACGGCAAGGTCATCACGTCACCGGTCACCGCATCCATTCTTGAATCAGTCACCCGCGGCTGCTTCATCGAGTTCATCCCAGACCTGGGGCACCCGGTCGAGGTCAAGGACTATACGAGGGTGGAGCTGTACGCCAGCGACGAGGCGTTCCTCTGCGGGACCGGCGGAGAATGTACACCCATAACCAGTATCGACGACATCAAGATGGGCAAGGGGTACCCGGGGCCCATCACCAAGAAGATCGGCGAATACTACGCCGAGATACTTGCCGGGAACGTCAAAAAGTACAAGCACTGGCTGACACCAGTTTAAAACCCTCGTTACTTTTTTCGAGATAATACCGGTGACGAGAACGTTTTTCTCTTATGTCAGGTTACTTGATATAAGAAACCCGATTTTTTTATTCGCGATATATAGGGTAACCATTCACAGGACGCCCGTGCTAAGCACTTCCCATTCCAAATTTATAAAAATGTCATCAAGTAAAATCCTACAGGCACCATGAATTTGGTAGGGGGAAGATGAAACCCACGCCCCAGCTCAGATGACCCGTTTTCTGGTTACAACAGTTTTATCCACCTCCACTTTCCCAGATAAGCGAAGTGACATGAGCGTGTATCACTTGGACTGGAATTACTCCCACGCCTAGTGGGAACAAGATTTTCTGAGGAGAATCCTCAAACAACGAAAAAAGGAGATCTGAGATGCAGGACCTGAAGGTCATTGTCAAGGAGATCAAGGGCTACTGCGACACCATCCAGGAGGGCGATTTCTTCATCGTCCGCGGAGGCAGAATATCAATCCCGGAGAGGCATTTCTGTTTCTGGGCGTTGAACTCCATACTGCCCTTGATACCGGCAAAACAGCGCAAGCTGGACGAGCCGGGTGACTGGATGGAGGGAACGTGGCTAGTGGAGTGCCCCGACCCAAATGGTCAGGTAATAATGGAGATGGTGCCCATCGACCCGGAATAGGCATTACCTGAGCTTGTCAAAGTCCTCGATTAGGGTCTTCAGAACCAGCTGGGTCTTGGTGCCCTGGACGGTCTCCATCCGCAACAGGTTCTTTGTGAAGTTGCTCAGCTCCTCTCGGTTCTTGAACTTGGCGATGATCATGATATCATTGTCGCCGGTGGTGTTGTATATGGCATTGGGCTCCACTAGCGCGGTAAGCGCGTTGTTCTCCTCGAAGAAATCAGGTGCCCCGCTAACGTTCACGTTTATGAGGACCGTCAGGTCGTACCCCAGCTTCTCGTGGTCAACTTGGATAGTGTACCTCTTGATGATGCCCTTTTCCTCCATCTTGGAGACCCTTGCCGCCACCGTGCCCGGGCTAACGTCGGTCTTCCTAGCTACCTCCCTGAAGCTCTGCCTGCTGTCCTTGATGTACTCCTCCAGTATTGCGCGATCAACCTGATCAATCATGTTTATTCACCGAATGTCATTACATTTGGTCAATCTGGTATATAATTCCTGCTTAAATGTGCAGTTTTCTTTCCCCTTTTTACAAAAGTGGAAGAACCTTGAACAGCGGAAAGGATTTATTTAGTTTGCCTGAATATCAGGTGCAGGATGGGCCGGTGGTCTAGTCTGGCTAGGACACCGCGTTCACATCGCGGTAGTCGTTGGTTCGAATCCGACCCGGCCCACCATCTTCTTTCAGGTCATATTCCTCTTCTCCTAACGGGGTGTGAAAAAAACCAGACACATAGGTAGATAAGCAATGCACCGAAACTCGTTTTGAAGATGCAAAATGGTCTATGTTTGCCATAAAGTTGGACATTTTTTCCCGCTATGCGAATCATGCGAGCCATTCAGGAAGTGGGATCGTGAAGCCAAAACATCGAATGTCCACTTGGACACGATGCAAGTAGCGCAGAACATGGTCGAGACAGATTAGCAAGCTGACGTTAATCGAAGCGTAAAGTATGAGAAGGCCGTCTTAGTAGATGGAGTCGGTTTTTTCCCTCATTAACTGGATGGCTTTTTTCTAATCAGGGCAACTTTACCCTCGAACCGTGGGTTGAACATCTCTACGTCGTAAATATCTCTAGGGATACTGCGAACCATTTTCTCTACGCCTGCAAAATCCACGTTGTGGATAAAGACGCCTGTGCCGTCATGCATGAGTTTCGCTGCCCCCTCCCAGTCACTCCAAGCCTCGCTGAAGGACTTGCCTCCGTCGATGAATATAATGTCCATGGGTTGCAAGATCCTAGCCGCCTCTGGTACTGTGTCCAAGGTATTCCCCTCAAAGAGCGCGTGCCTGCAACCAGTCTCATCCAGTTTTCCCCCGATCCGCTCGGTGCTGTAACTGGAGAAGAAATCGAAACCGTGGTACTCCACCTCGGAGGCTGGCCGTCCCTTTTTCGCTGCCCGTACCATACCGACGGCGTTCTCCCCGTTGTAAACTCCAATCTCCATAATCCTACCACACAAGTTCTCGCGGATGAACTCGTTTAGGTATCTATGAGGTCCGTACCAGCACAAGGCAGTCACTGTAAGCTAGGAAAGGGGAGAATAAAACAATGATTTATTCACAGGAAAAGATATCGACAGTTAACCCTGGATGGTACCCAGTTTTATATCGGGTCCAGTGTCCCATTTGGTATGGTTAAACCCGTTATCATCGTGCATGGGGGTGCATGGGGCATCCCTGACCGCCTCGTGGAAGCCAACTTGAATGGAGTAGAGGAATCGGTCAAGGCTGGATGGATAGTTCTTGAGGCAGGCGGCTCGGCCCTTGACGCCGTTGTAGCAGCGGTCAACGTGCTTGAGGACGACCCTAGCTTTGACGCAGGCATAGGCTCGGTGCTCACGGAAGACAGGACAATCGAGATGGACTCCCTCATCATGGACGGAGCAAAACTCGATGCAGGGGCGGTGGCGGGCTTGAAGGATGTCAGGTACCCCATCAGACTGGCACGCAAGGTCATGGAGGAAACGCCCCACGTGATGATGATCGGGGAAGGAGCCAGCAGGATAGCCGACGAGTTCGGGTTAGAGAGGATTACACAGGAGAAGCTGGTTACTGGAGAGGCGGTGCGGGAGTTCGAGGAGTGGTCCGAGAAAGCAGTGTTCGGTGACTCATTTGGCCATGACACCGTAGGAGCGGTTGCCCTTGACAGCGATGGAAACATCGCAACCGCCACGAGTACAGGCGGGGTAACAGGTAAACGGGTTGGCAGGATCGGGGACGTTCCCCTCATCGGCAGCGGCGGCTACGCTGATAACAAGGTCGGCGGTGTCTCAACAACGGGTCACGGGGAGTCAATCATGAAGGTGAACCTCGCGAAGCTCGTGCTGACATACATGAATATGGGAATGCCCGTCCAGGAGGCTTCCGAGAAGGCACTGGGCTACATGAAGGTGAGAGTCAACGGACAAGGAGGACTGATCGCGTTAGACCCCGACGGGAATATCGGACACGCCTTCACCACCAAGCGGATGGTGTGGGCGTCAATCAAAGATGGGAAAATAGAAACAGGGATCGAGACCTCCTAGAGATATACCAATAAACGATCAACCGATCAGGCTGACAATTACTACTCCCATGACAATGAGCACACATCCAACCACCGTGTACCTAGTAAGTTTCTCAGAGTCCTTGAGGATCAGCCTAGCGAGAATCACGCTAAACAACGGGTAGCTGTAGACAATCGCAGTCATCACCGATACCCTGCCTAGGCTTATAGATAACGTGAGGGCGATCCACGCCACGGCGTTTACAACCCCTGAACCAACGAGCCACGGAGCGTTGTCTCTGTTTACGTCTATCTTCTTTAACCGATTAGTTACGCCCAGGTATGCCACGAAGGCCACCAGCCCCGCTAATGTGCTGAACTGTGCCCCAAGAACCGAGTCAGGTAACAGGTTTGTCCCCATCTTTCTAAGGATGTTTGACACAGCGAACAGCACCGAAGCCCCAATAGGTAGGTAGATGGCGCCTAGTTCAAGCGAGAGCCGCCCCCCTTTCATGTTGATCAGAACAATCCCGCCGACCACAAGCAATGCACCGACGATAACGGGAAGCACCAGAGGCTCACCGAGGAATAAAATAGCCAAGATGGTCACCACAAGTGGGCTCGTTCCAACGATTGCGCTGCTTGTTGAAACCCCGATCTCCTTGTAAGACCTTAACGTGAACAAACGTCCAATAAACGAGGCAAAGATTCCAGCAATGGCGAACAAGAACAAACCCATCAGATCCAGCTCAGGCAGCCCCCTAGCAAGCAGGAGGGTCAGCACCAAAGTCTGTGAGCCCGTTAGTACAAGGTTCGCGGTATCAGCATCAGTGTCCCGCATCCCCTTAGTCGCCATCACGCTACTCAACGCGGTGCAGAAAGACGCGACCAGGGCGAGGAACTCCCCATACATGAATAACATTCCACGCATCCACGGAAAAAACATGCTATCCTCCTTAACTCTAAATACGCGGTGCCCAATGATCGATTGATCAGTTATGCGTGACAAGGTCAAGGTGGCGGTGGCCCAGATCAGTCCCGTCTTCATGGACAAAGAGGCTACGGTGGACGTGACCTGCAAGGCCATCGAGGAGGCAGGCAGGAAAGGGGCTGAGCTCATCGTATTCAGCGAGACCCACATCCCAGGCTACCCGTACTGGAGGGGCACCAACCCCATCAGCAAGTGGAGCGACAACCAGGTGGAGTACATGAAGAACGCCATCAGTATCCCAGGACCAGAGACTGAGGTCCTCGGCGACGCCTGCAGGAGCTCCGAGATAATATCGGTGATCGGGGCAACGGAGCTCAGCGACATCAAGGGAAGCAACACACTCTACAACAGCATCGTGTTCATCGGGAAAGACGGATCACTCCTGGGGAGGCACAGGAAGCTCATGCCCACCCACGGCGAGAGAACTGTCTGGGGAACCGGTGGACGCGAGGACATCATCGTCTTCGACACGGATATCGGGACAGTTGGTGGCCTCATCTGCTACGAGCATCACATGACACTCTTAAAGGCGGCAATGTCATACATGGGCGAGGAGATACACTGTGCCCTGTGGGACGGTTACTGGGTCATGGACCGGCACCCCGGTAAGAAGCGCAGGTTCAGGGTGGGAGACAACCACCACCTCTGTGACATCGAGTACGCCAGCAAGGAATATGCTATCGAAACACAAAACTTCGTGCTCTCTGCTTGCCAGTACATCCCCGATGACATGATGCCAGAGGACACGCAGGACTTTAACATCGCGTCAGGAGGATCCAGTATCATCAACCCTGCAGGGGTTTACATCGTGGAGCCCGTGTTCGACAAGGAGACAATCCTCTACGCGGAGCTTGACCAGGATGACAGGCGCCACACCAAGGCGTACATCGATGCACTGGGGCACTATGCTAGATGGGACGTGTTACGCCTGGACATCAGGGGAGAGCCGAACAGGCCGTTCACGGCACCTGAGATACCGTACAGCAAGATCCGTGAGGTGGCGATAAGATACGGAGTTGACGCTGACAAACTGGAGAAGATGCTCAGGGAGCTAGAGTAGCCCCATTGGGGTCCTTCAGAGACGAGGCAAGCAACGAGGCCATCGCCATCCCTGCTCCGAGAACAAGAAGAGTTAGGTAATAGTCCCCTGTCTGGTCCACGACCCATCCGCCGATTAGAGGGAACAAACCACCTCCAATACCACCTGCCAACGTGACCAAACCGAACAGGGTCGTGTTATGAGTGGTACCGAAATAATCAGTCACAATCGCCGCGTACTGCTCAGGGGCACCACCATAACTCAGCCCGTAAAGAATCGCCCAGGCATAAAGCATTGTCAGGTTGGCCGGGATCAGAGTCGAGACCCCGAAAGCCAGAGCAATCAAACCCGTCGTAACCACAATCGTCCTCTTCCTACCAAACCTGTCACTGAAAAACCCGAAAATGATGCTCCCCACGGCGCTCATGACACCAATAACACCGAAAGCCCCGCTGGCATCAATCGGGGAGATGCCGATGTTGATCATGTGGGGAACCACGAAGGTCAGCATGCTAATGATACCCCCTGTGCTGAAAAAGTAGCTAACTGCGATAATCCTGAACGTCCAATCAGATGATGCCTTCTTGGGCGTCCAGTCCTCGGACAACGCATCATCGTGCAGTACATTCGGGGGATTGTCCGCCCCATCGGGGTACAACCCAAGCTCCTCGGGGTCCTCCCTCAAGAACAGGCACCCAATCAAACTGGTAGTGCAAATAACCAGCGTACCCAAGAAAAGCATGCTGGGCCTCCACCCCCAACTCGGGATGAGCTTTGCTATCTGGGGGATGATCAATGCTTGTCCAGCGGACACTCCCACGCTGCTCCAACCTACGGCACTGCCCCTCTTCTTGTGAAAGAACTTGCTCAGCACCATAGTGGGCACTATGTACAAGGCAGCAGCACCCATGGCCGCAATTACCCCCCATGCTAGATATAGTTGCCAGAGAGTCTGGATCTGAGAGAGGAGAATGCCCCCTCCCCCAAGTAAAAGCCCTCCAATCAACACGGTCTTCCTAACACCAATCTTTTTGGCCAACTGACCAACAAGAGGGGCGCTGACTGCGTAGACCCAGAAGAATATGGTTACCCCGCTGGCGGTCTGGGCATTGCTCCATCCGAACTCGTTGCGAATGGGGTCAAAGAATATACCAACGCTGTACCGTAGGCCGTACATGAACATGTAGATGAAGAAAGTGATTCCGAAGATCACCCATCCATAATAGAATGGTAGTCGTTTCTCCCAGCGCTCGCTCATACCAAACAGCGGTGGGCTGTGAACTTAAAAAGTCGAGTATGAATCTACCTGCTCTGGCTCCTCAATACCTCGAAAGCCTTTGAGGCGTCCTCCTCGTTTACTATGAGGCTTATCTCACTAGGGCTGAAGAATGCGTTTACAAGGTGAACCCCGTGCCTGAACAACAGGTCGGTCAACAGAGCGACCCTGTCATACATGGAGGTTTCCTGAGCATGGGACACGTTTAGCTCAGAGTACCCCTCTCTGATAACGGGGTGGTACTGCCACAGCTCCTGCATGAACTCGCTCATGGCCTCGCTGGTGGTTATCACTTTGACGCTGCCCTGGTACTGATGTATCTTGATGTTGAGACCTCGCTTTTGTAGCTTGGACAGCTGCTCTACAACCGCAGTTTGATTGGATGTCCCCGTGGGTATCGTGATATCGATAATATCGGTCACGAGGTTGAACCTTGACCCGGCGAGGGCCCCCTGCTGCTGACTTGGCTCCTGTTTACTTGCCTCCCTGCTGAACCGCATGATGGCGGTTACTATGGTATTAGGGTCTACCTCGTTTCCGGACATCTCTCTGACCTGGTCCTGGATGTAGCGGGCAACAGCGCTGTAATTGATTACCTGCATGCGGAGCCCCCTGTAGAGGTAGGGGTTCTGCGTGATTATGACCCTGACCGATTCCTGTACTGAGTTCCGTCTGCCTGACATCAGTCTTCAATAAAAAACTGCATTATATAAGAATTTATGACATGTGGTTAGAAATCAGGCAGAACATCTGACTCATGTAGGAAACCCCGCAATTATGTCAGATTTATGACAATATGCCATAATATTTATAAGGTGTCCATTCCCAGTGACACCGTAGAGAAAAATGGCGTGGAATATTGACGACGACTTCGACAAGATCTTCGAGAGAATATTCAAGCAGTTAGGGTTCCCTGAGAGGTTAGACCCAGAGCCCCCCCACCTCAAGAAATGGTCCTATGGATACAGCATGACAACGGGGGCGGACGGCAAGCCGGTAGTTAAAGAGTGGGGATCGGACTCCCCCCAAGCACCACTGAGGGAACAGCACAACGACGAGCCTTTATCACAGGTGGACGTAGACAGGGCTAACAATACAGTCAGGGTCATCGTGGAACTCCCTGGACTAGCAAAGGAATCCATCAGGATCACGGGTACCGAGACCAGCATTAGGGTAACGGCGAGCAACGAGCTTAGGAACATCGACACAGAGATACCGGTATCAGCCAAGGTTGATCCTAAGACAGCCAGGGCTACATACAACAACGGCGTGCTGGACGTGACGCTTGAGCTAATCGAGGAAACGTCGCCCGAGGGAATCGATATCCACGTCAATTAAGGTTGTAGAGGAATAGAAAATGGAAAACATCACACTAAAGATAGCGGAAGCTCCGCAGAACCTAGTCGGCAGGGGAATAGCCGTCGTGGACCCAAAGGTCATCCAGGACAATGGGTGGCAGAGCGGGGACGTAATAGAGATCAGTGGAAACAAGCGTACGTTTGCCAAGTTATGGCCAGGACAGACCGTTGATTATGGACGCGGACTCATCCGAATAGACGGGTACATGAGGGCCAGCATCGGCGCAGGTCTGGACGACAGGGTCAACATAAAAAAAGCTGACGCAAAACCAGCTACTAGTTTGGTACTTTATCCAACTGAGCCGCTCCGTATAGTAGGCGCTGAGAGCTACCTCACGCAGCTCATGGAAGGCAGGGTAGTCAACCAGGGCGCAAACATTACCATCAACATCATGGGTCGCAGGATAGACCTGGTCATCGCCAAGGCTGAGCCCAAGGCGGATGCCGTCATCATCAACAGGAACACACGGATACAGTTCACGGACAAGGCCCCGAGGCAGACCCAGAAGAACATCCCCAACATCACCTACGAGGACATCGGGGGACTAGACCGGGAGATTGCTAGGGTCAGGGAGATGATAGAGCTACCGCTGAAGCACCCGGAGCTATTCGAGAGACTAGGTGTAGATGCACCAAAGGGAGTGCTGCTACATGGCCCACCTGGGACTGGTAAGACATTGTTGGCAAAGGCCGTGGCAAACGAGACCCAGGCCAACTTTTACCACATTGGAGGCCCTGAGATTATGAGCAAATTCTACGGTGAGTCCGAGGGAAAGCTCAGGGAGATCTTCAAGGAGGCACAGGAGAACGCGCCGGCGATAATCTTCATCGACGAGATCGACAGCATCGCCCCCAAGAGGGACGAAGTAAGCGGCGACGTGGAGAAGAGGATAGTAAGCCAGTTACTAACCATTATGGACGGCCTGGAGGGAAGGGGCAAACTAGTGGTCATAGGAGCCACAAACCGGCCCAACGCGCTCGATCCGGCACTCCGCCGGCCAGGCAGGTTTGACAGGGAAATCGAGATCGGTCTACCCGATAGGAAAGGACGTCACCAGGTACTCATGATCCACACTAGAGGAATGCCACTTACGGAAGAGGTGGACCTTGAGGAGATATCAAGCAGGACCCACGGCTTCGTGGGCGCAGATATGGAGGCACTGGCCAAAGAGGCGGCCATGGGAGCCCTGAGGAGGGTGCTGCCCGAGATCAACCTTGACGAGGAAAGTGTCCCAGCGGAGATCCTTGAAAAGATCAACGTAACCATGGACGACTTTGAGGACAGCCTCAAGGAGGTGCCCCCAAGCACCATGAGGGAGGTCCTGGTGGAGTCACCCAATGTCCACTGGGACGATGTTGGCGGAATGGAGGAGACGAAGCAGGAGCTGAAGGAGGCCATTGAGTGGCCTCTCAAGTACCGCGAGATCTTCGAACACGCCGATGTCAAGCCACCAAAGGGAATAATGTTGTACGGGCCACCCGGCACGGGTAAAACTCTCGTAGCAAAAGCGGTAGCCACAGAATCAGAGGTGAACTTCATCAGCGTCAAGGGGCCCGAACTGCTCAGCAAGTGGGTCGGGGAGTCCGAGAAAGGAGTCAGGGAGATATTCAGGAAGGCCAGACAGGCCGCGCCCTGTATCATCTTCTTCGACGAGATTGACAGCATTGCACCACCAAGGGGTAAGGACCTAGGAACCAACGTCACAGGAAGGGTAGTCAGCCAGATACTCACGGAGCTAGATGGTTTGACCAGTCTCAAGGACGTGGTCGTTGTAGCGGCCACGAACCGGGTGGATATGGTCGACCCCGCGCTTATGAGGCCAGGAAGGATTGACAGGATTTTGTATATCCCCAACCCCGATCTGGAGGCCAGGAAGGCAATCCTGGGCATCCACACGAGGGGAAAGCCACTGGACGAGGACGTTGACCTTGACAAGTTAGCCGAGTTGATGGAGGGCTATAGCGGGGCAGACATCGCTGCGACAAGTGGCGCTGCGAGCCAGTCAGCCATCCACGAGCACCTGATGAAATACGGTGACCCGGTGGAGGCTAGTGAGCACAAAGACGAGGTCTTAGTCAAGATGGAGCATTTTAGCAAGGCTTTCGAGAAGGTAAAGTCCAGCAGCTACCAGAAGGCCACCATCTACTGGGATCAGGAGAAAAACTCCTCCAACAACATCATCGCCTAATCAAAAAGCAATGATTGAGCCAAAAAGCTCATCTTTTTTATAGTTTAGACAGGGCTTCAACCACCCTGTCCATCGCCTCGTTCATCAATGACTCGCTTGTGGCGATGTTGATTCTCATGTGACCCTTGCCCTTCTCGCCGTACCCCTTGCCCGAGGAGATGGCTACCCTCGCCTCCTTGAGGATGTACTCCTGGAGCTCATCGCTGGTGAGGCCGAGGTCGAACTTTGGGAACGGGACGTATGTGCCCTCAAGCATAGGGAACTCTACGCCGGGGATAGACCCAAGGCGTTTGGAGCATATCGCCCTAGTCTTGTGCAGGTGATCCATCATCCCCTTCCTCCAGTAATCCATCTCGTTACTAACCATTACCCTGGCCGCGGCTCGTCCCAATGTTGATGTACCTCTCTGGACACCTGTTGCTGCCTTCTGCATGGATTCTAGCATTTCCTTGTTGGTTGTTGCCATATACCCGATCTGGAGCCCGGCGACACCGAATGTCTTGCTGAACCCCCAGCTCGACAATGTTAGATCCGAAATCTCGGGGTTCAGGCTCGCGATTGAGACGTGTTTGTTACCCTTGAACACGATGTCCTCCCAGAGCTCGTCAACCATGATGGTGATCTTCCCGTCAACAGCGATGTCCGCGACCGCTTTCAGCTCCTCCTTGGTCATAACTCGGCCAGCTGGGTTGTGGGGGTTGCAAAGGTAGATGAGTTTGGTTCGAGGCGTTATTATCTCCTTGAGTGCCTCTGAGTCAAACTTATAGCCATCCTCCCTATCAAGCACCCAAGAAACGGGCTTTGCCTCCGCTGCAGGGAGCACAGCTGTGAATGCATGGTAGGTAGGGTCATTTACGATCACTTCATCACCAGGTTTGCAGGCGTACTTGACGCCCAGCCAGATGCTGGGGTCGACGCCTTGGATGAGCATTACGTCATCCGTATCAACGGGTATCTTGTTGAATTCATTGATCTTACCCGCCAACACCTCACGGGTGGACTTGTCCGCGTTATAGTACATGTCCATCTCGTCCACGGAGTCGTGTAACGCCTTCATGATCTCAGGTGCGATGGGCACGTCTGGTGCAGCTATCCACATTGGGATAACGTCATCAGGGTATCTGTCCCATTTCAGGTTAGGTATTGAGCGCATCAGCTCCGCGGTGGCTGAATTGAAGATGTTCTCTTTTGACAATGCAATCAAAGGTTATTTTCAGGGTATTAGAACCTATTGAGGGCACAACCGTTTAGCCAGATACCTATATTAACCGTCTTTTGGTCATAACAGGCGGGTACGCACTTTGCCGATGAGACAACCAATAGTATGCATGCTAGGTCACGTTGACACAGGAAAGACAAGCCTCCTCGACAAGATCAGGGGAACAGCGGTTCAGATGAGGGAGGCCGGCGGCCTCACCCAGCAGATAGGTGCCAGCTACTTCCCGTTTGACACCCTTGTAGCCATCGTACAGAAGCTGATGCAGAATGTTGACCTCAGCGTCAAGGTTCCCGGTCTTCTTGTAGTGGACACCCCGGGCCACGAGGCATTCGCCAACCTCAGGACGAGGGGGGGAAGCGTGGCAGACATCGCTATTCTGGTCGTTGACGCAATGCACGGCTTCGAGAACCAGACATTCGAGTCCCTCCAGATTCTCAAGGCAAGAAAAGTACCATTTATCATCGCTGCAAACAAGATTGACAGGGTCACAGGTTGGAAGTCCGAGGAAAACAGGCCATTCATGAAGGGATACAATGCCCAGAATAAGTGGGTCAAAGAAGACCTTGACAATAGACTCTACAACATGATGGGGACCTTGAGCAGGGAGAGTATGGCTAGCGATAGATTTGACAAGGTTCGTGACTTTACAAAAAATATCGCTATCGTACCGGTCAGCGCAAAGACAGGTGAGGGCATAGGGGAGTTATTGATGGTCCTCATCGGTCTCACACAGCAGTTCCTCGAACAGAAGCTGCAGGTCACGGAGGGACTAGCCAGGGGCACTGTCCTTGAGGTCAGGGAAGAGGTGGGCCTGGGCACGACCCTCAACGCCATCATTTACGACGGAACTCTACATGCCGATGACACCATTGTCATCGGGGGTAGAGAAGGCCCCATATCCACCAAGATAAGGGCGATACTGGTCCCCCAGCCATTGGAGGAGATGAGGGACTCTAAAAAGCAGTTCAACACCATCCAAGAGGCTCACGCGGCTGCGGGTATCAAGATAGCCGCACCCAATATCGATAACGCGATACCAGGAGCACCCCTCTTTGCCATAGGGGAGGGCATGACACTTGAGAAGGCTATGGAGGAAGTCGCCTCAGAGATGGAGCAGCTCAAAGTTCAGACAGAGCAGACAGGGATCATGGTTAAGACGGACACACTTGGCAGCCTGGAGGCCCTAGTTGATAGCCTCAGGGCGAAGGACATCCCTATCAGGACAGCGGATATCGGGGATGTAAGCAGGAGGGATGTCATGGAGGCCCTCAGCGTCAAGTACGAGGATCCATATCTCGGGGCAATATTAGCGTTCAACGTCAAAATCCTGCCGGATGCAGAGACGGAGGCAAGGGATCAGAAGGTCCCCATCTTTTGGAACGACATCATCTACAACCTCATGGACGAGTACGTTAGGTGGGTCGAGGAGGAGAGGGAGGCAAAGGAGAGAAAGGAGTTTGATACCCTTGTCAAGCCTGGAAAATTCGAGATCATGGAGGGCTATATCTTCCGGCGGGCCAAGCCCAGCATTTTCGGTGCCATCGTGTTGGCTGGTCAATTAACACCAAGAGTTCAATGTATTAACCAAGCGGGTGAGAAACTTGGCAGGATCAGCCAGATACAGGAAGGCGGAAAGGCGATTCCATTGGCCGAAGAGGGCAAGGAAGTGGCTGTGGCCATGCCCCAGCCCATCGTAGGTAGACATATAAAAGAGCGCGATGTTCTGTTCGTAGACATTCCAGAGAAACATGCTAAGCTCTTGCGCACAAAGTACGCTGGGAGACTAACTGAGAGCCAAAACGATGCTCTCAGGGAGCTGGTTCAGCTGAAACGCAAGAATGACATGCTCTGGGCAATATAGGAGAAAAAGAAAAATGCCAATACTCATCGTCTCAGACCCAAACGGGACAAGCCAGAGGGTAGAGATCGAAGACGCTCAGCTGAGACCTCTCGTCGGTACAAGGATCGGAATGACCATCGACGGCTCATTCGCAGGTATGCAGGGATACAAACTCAAACTAACAGGCGGAACCGACAAGGACGGGATCCCAATGAGGCCCGACGTCCACGGAAGTGCAAAGTCACGCATCGTCCTAAGCGGCGGTGTCGGCTACAAGCCAAAAGATAAGGGGATGAAGAAGAGAAAGGTCGTCAGGGGCAACACCATTAGCCAAGAGACCACATTCCTGAACTTTGCAGTAATCGAGGCGCCGAAGAAGAAGGTAGCGGAGCCCGAACCCGAGGTAGAGCCAGAGGCTCCAATCGAGGAATCAGAGGAATAACCCCTATTTCTATCCAGAAACTAATTGTTTGAAATCTTCCTCTCCCTCACTGTACCCGCTTGCGATGATGACATCGCCTGGGAACAGCATGGTAGATGGTTTTGGCCTGATCCAGAGGGGACCTCTACGAACGACAAGCACCCACATACCGGTCTCATCGGCTATCTCTGCATCCTTAAGGGTCTTTCCTGAGATTAACGAGTTCTCGCCAACAACAGCACGCTCAACGGTTTCCTCTGCGTCCTGAATAACCATCTGGAGAACCCTGTGGGGCTCATCTCCTCTAAGGACTACTTCGGCTATCTCAGACGCGGCATCGGCTATTCTTTCTGTAACATTACCCATCCGGATGATTCCCAGAAGGTCTTCGGGTTTGGTCTCTTCTTCGGTACGGGAGAGCACTCGTTTCTGGAATGAGATGTGAAGTTCGTCCATCTGCTCCTCAAGCATCATAACCTCATCCGCGAGGAAGCTGCTGTTGAGAAGCAGGGCACTGTATGCCAGATCCATCATCATCTCGCTTGTGTCCTTTAGCGTCACTAAGTCCTCGGTGATCCGCTCCCAGTGAGCTCGGTCGGCACTACTCAAGGTGGTCAACCTCCGCCCGTGCGGCCTTTACCAGGCTCTCTAGCCCGTCCTTGGTACCCCGTGCAACGACAAAATCGCCTGGCATGAGTATCTCCTTGTCGGGGTTGATGTCCCAGAATATTCCTCGCCTCAATGCGATGATGTCGGCCCCAACCTCGGCGGCCAGTTCCAGGTCATCTACGGTCTTTCCAGCCATGAACGAGTTTTCATCAATGATGACCCTGGTCAAGTGCTCCTCTGCCCGCTGGAAGACTTCCATTACTACGGGGTGGATCTTGATATCGTGCAAGACAAGGCTGGCGATGTCAGCCGCAGCATCACTGATGGCGTTTGTGAGACTCCCCACCTTTGCTACGCCAGCAAGTTGTTCTGCGTCCTTCTTGTCACGGGCAGCCAGCATCAGGTTCATGTTTAGCAAGTAGACGAGGTCATCTATCTTGGTCTCCAGCTCCATGACCTCCTCCGCCAGCTCCTTGTTGTGGAAGAGGGCTGCCGAGTATGCCAAATCGATCATTAACTCTGATATGTCCTTCATCCGGATGAGGGTCTCGCGGACTGGGGCGGGTTTATACTCAGTTTTCTTTACCTTGTTCATAAAAGTGGCTCAACCTTGAAATGCGTTCATGCATCGAACCCAGTGTTTAGAGCAATACTCAGTCCGTTCTTAACCTTTCTGGTTGACCATTGTGTAACCCATCCATTAAATCAGTGAGGGATTATGGTAAGGCGTGAACCACGACAACAGGGAACGCCTGATCGCAGAGGCATCCAAGATCAGGGACATCAACAAACGCCGCAAGTACCTCGAAGCCCAGAGGGTCAGTGATGAGGACATTGACGGTATCCTCGATGATGTGCATTACAAGACCAAGGGCAGAGACAAGTTCCCCAGGGCGTCCAAGATGAAGTTCACGAGGGACGGTCTTGCCATGGCCACAGGGAAAGCTGTCGCTGAGTACAGAACGTGGAAGATCAGGTCACAGCTGGGCAGCGTTAGGAAAGCCCTTGATGCATGCGCAGGCATCGGGGGAGACACTATAGCGATGGCCCTGAGGTGGCCGGTTGTCGCTGTAGAGATCGATCCTGAGATGATCGAGGTATTCAGACATAACATCGAGGTCTACGGGCTCCAGAACAAAGTCGAGGTCGTCCAAGGGGACATCACAAAACTCGTCAATGACGAGGGATTCAAATCGAGCCTGAGTGAACTGGATGTAATTTTCTTTGACCCCAGCAGAAGAGGAGAGCGCGGCAGGACCGTCAAGACTGAGGAGTACACACCCCCACTTTCATTCGTAGAAGAATTGCTGAAAATCTGTCCAAACCTGTGCGTCAAGATATCACCGGGAACAGACCTGGACAGAATCAGGTATAACTGCGATATCGAAGTCATCTCCAACAGGGGGGAGGTAAAGGAGGTTATCCTCTGGTTCGGCAAGCTGAAACTGGACCAAGAGAAAAAAACGGCGCTAGCCACGAAGCTACCCGAGAAGGTGACCATGGAGCGAACCACTCCTGAAATCGAGGTCACACAGGTTAAGAAATACCTGTTTGAGCCAGACCCCGCATACATCAAGGGGAGGCTGATAGACACTCTTGCACAGCAGTATGAGCTTACACAGATCCACTCCAAGATAGCCTACCTGACAGGAGACGAGTTGCTGAGAACACCTCTACTGAAGACCTACGAGGTGTTGAGGGTGACAGGAACCGAGCAAGACGAGATCAACGCCATTCTCGGGGAACTGGAAATAGGGCGAGTGGACTTCAAGGCTAGGGGTATGAGCGTCGATATGAGGAAAATCCATGAGAAGATACAGGGGCGAGGAAGAAGGCGTGGACTCGTGGTCTTCACGATGGTAGGGAAAAATAACGCGGCAATTATCTGCCGCTATGCCTAGCCTGTCTCGGGATATTCTAGCTTGTAGATGAGAACGAAACTGTTCTCGCTAGCGAATACCTGCTCATATCCTTGTTCAGGCATCTCGTACATGAGGCTCACAAGAGTGCTGTTTATGAAGCCATCCTTGTAAATCCCTGCGGTGTAGTTGACGTAATCGTTAGGATCAAGTCCACCGATCCTCACCATCCACTCCCACTTCACGTTATCACCGAAAGGCCAGCCTTTCTGTACGTTGTCAGGTTCATGCGTGAAGAACACCAAAATATAGTCGGCATCGTACCTCTCAAGCAGCTCGAGGCTCTCCTCGGGCTCGCTCATCATTATCTTTCCGATGGTGCTGATCTGCCTCGTGGTCTGCGTCGCGCCGTCAGCCATTGTGGTCTTGCCAGCCATTGCCTCGATCCAGTAACCATAGTCCCACCAGCTGCAGACCACCTCGTCGTCTCCGACGTTCTCCTTCATCCACTCAAGTGCCTGGGGCCAGTCCTGGGGATACTCGCCATCGATCTTGACACTGATCGAAGAGGATGCCAACTGAGTTGGCGAATCCGCGGCCTTGATAGCGTTGTTCACGTTTGGTATCAGCGCCAGTAACATAAACGCCATGAAGAACAAAACCAGGCGCTTGCTGACACCTGAGACTTCGTTCTTTCTTCTGGATTTTCGGCTGCTTGACTCCGACGCTTTGGGTTGTAGGAACGGCTTAACAGCCATAACTATTCCGTAGGCTCCCATCAGACATGCGGGTGCTGCCAGTATCTGAGTTAGCCTGCTCATGACGCCCGCGAAATAAAGCCCTGTTGTGAAGAAGGCAAGCGCGTACAAGTTCTTCTCGTCAAGCTCCTTCACGGCGTAATAGGACCCAAACACCCCGAGGGCGAGGACCAAGCCGTAATCATTGAACAGTGATGTCCATGCGGTGACATGGTTCTCAGCAACTGAGTCGTACAGGAAACTACTGCCTGATGTGAAAGGATTCAGGACTTGTAGGAACTTGTTGCCAATGGGCAGTGTGATTCCCACAGCTGGCAGTATGTATACGAGTAGGACCGCTAGAACTACCAATCCGGCTGCTCCGACGCTTACAACTCCGATATCGATTCTATCCTTGACGAACTCGTAACCAAGTAAGAGGACGACTAGCCCGAACGATGCAAGGCTGTCCATCCCCATGAGGGTGTTTGGACCTAGCCTCGGTGTCAACGAGACAACGAGGAAACCGAGTCCTATCGTGAAGCTGTATGAGATGAGATACTTTGAACTGTATTTCTCCGAGGCAACGATCAGGAGCATGTACAGCATGAGGAGACCGGACATATACTTGGCCGCCCCCCAGCTAGCGTAGATGAGCCCCAATGATAAGCCTGAAAGAACCGCATATACAACCTTCTTCTCTATCTTGTTTTTGTCGTCGTTCGCACGAAGGAAGAACAGGCTTGTCAATACTATTGCAAAGACACCAATGTTCTCGGTATCAAAGAACCCAAACGAGGACCTTCTGATATATGCAGGACTGATTGCCATGAACAGGGCGGCGAATATCCCTGCCGGCGAGCCTCCAACCTCTTTCCCGAGGAAGTATATCGCGATGATGGTCAAGACAGCCATGAAAATGGGGTAATATAAGGCGACATCCAGGACCGTTAGATTTGAGATGAATATCTTGGCTATTCCATAGAGGAAGGCCGCTGTGAACGGGATTCCAGGGTAAGCGGTTGATGGTATATCCCTGCCCATTGGGTACCAGCTCAGAGTGTCATGCCATGTCCACCACGCAGCGTATCCATTCTCGACGACATATTCGGTTGCCCTGTACTGGAACAGGGGGTCAAAGGCGGTGAGATAGGCACCGTACTGGAGAGGAAGCATCCTGATTAGAACTGCCACGACCGCGACAATTGCGACCACGGCTATCTCTATGGCCTGAAGCCGGGAGACCCTTAATTTACTCAGTATCGCGTCCGTATCAAATCCCTGTGAGTTATCAGCCAAAACTTTAGACTCCGTTCATGTAGGATATGCGAGGCTTTTATTTAAATTGCGATAACTAGGATTGTCTACGATGCGTATCGGACTGATCATTAACCCCATAGCGGGGATGGGTGGAAGGGTGGGACTCAAGGGGACCGACGGCGAGGACACACTCAGGGAGGCCATCATGAGGGGTGCGTTTCCCAGGGCACAGGACAGAGCTATTCAGGCACTGGAGACACTGAAAAAAGCTGATAGCCAGTGGGTGACCTGGGGAGGCCCCATGGGAGAGGATGTTCTGAAGAGACTTGGGTTATCGCCCCAAGTACTAGGATCACCGTCTAGTGGAAAGACTGGTAAGGAGGACACAGTGAAGGCGGCGGAGGCCATGCTTGATGTGAGCCCGAACTTGATCGTATTCACCGGTGGGGACGGGACAGCAGTTGATGTCATGGGTGCTGTAGGCACTCAGGTTCCGATACTCGGTATCCCGTCCGGGGTCAAAATGTATAGTGGCGTTTTTGGCACGACGCCGAAGGCAAGTGGGGAACTTATCAGGAGGTTCATAGCGGGCGAAGCATCGTTGGCTGAACGCGAGGTAATGGACATAGACGAGGAAGCGTACAGAGAGGGGTACCTGTCAGCGGAGCTCAAGGGCTACTCCAGGACGCCGTTCATCGCGTCGCTGGTGCTCAACGAGAAATCAGCAGTGCACACGGTAGACGAGAGCCTCATCAAGGAGGCGATCGGGGAACGAATCGCAGAGGAGATGAGGTGGGATGCGCTATACATCATGGGGCCGGGTTCAACCGTTGCATCGGTCACCGATCAACTTGAACTAGACAAAACGATTCTCGGTATCGACCTTGTGAGGAACGGCGAGTTGATCGGGGTCGATGTTGATGAAGCCGGAATCCTCGCGGAGATGGGCGATGAGAACTATATCTTGATATCTCCCCTCGGCGGGATGGGATCAATCCTGGGGCGTGGAAACCAGCAGATCAGTCCCGAGGTGGTTCGCCGGGTCGGAAAAAAGAATATAATCATTGTTTCTACGGCCACGAAGCTGGCTCAGATTGGAACCTTGTCAGTCGATACCGGAGACTCTGGGCTTGACGAGGAGCTATCAGGCTTCATGCGGGTTGTTGTCAGTAGACACGAGACGAAGTTAGCAAAGATCGCCTAGACAACCCTTAACAACGTTAAGTGGCTAAATCTTGTTAAATGAGTCTCAAGTTTTCCGAGAAGACGGCCACCGTCGAGGAGAAGATCCTCCACGGCTCCATCAGCGAGCTGGAGAACGCGGTGCTGGCCTTCTTCTGGGTCGGTGAGAAGCCTAAACTGGGCGGGGTATCAGTGACCCTCCCTGACAGGTCAAGCAGCCAGCTGCTGGGGGACAGGGATGAGATGCTCTCGCGTATGATAGGGGAGAGGATCGCCTCCGATTACGAGAAAATGGCGCTTGTATCAACCAACCTTCCAATGGGCTTCGATGGGAAAACAGTGTTGGGGCTACTAAACGAGTTGTTAAACGATGGCAAAGAATAATCTGCGAACATTCCTGATGGAGATCGAGTCAGAGACGGTAGTGATCAACGAGCCGCTCTCAAGGAACTATGAGATAGCGGCGGCGTTGCGCCAGTTCGACGGCGGCAAGGCGATTATAGTTAAGGAAAAAGAGACTGGTGTCACAGTAGTCGGAGGAGTTAACGGCAACAGGCCCAGGCTCCTGAGATCAATAGGGGCCACGGCGGAGACCCTCTACCCTATGTTGATCGAGGCGACAAAGACCCCGCTGAAATGCGAGATAGTGGAAACCGGCCCCGTCAAGGAAGTGATCATCGAGGGCAACATGGCCAAGATCCCGGTTCTAACCCACTTCGAGGGCGACCCCGGACCATACATCACATCCGGCATCATCCACACCAAGGGACCCGACGGGAAATCCGAGAACGTCAGCTTCCACCGGCTCTTAGTGCTGGATGATAAGCACATGGCCATCAGGATCGTGCACAGACACCTCTACAAACTCACGAAGCAGGCCGAGGAGATGGGGAAAACCAGCCTGGATGTGGCGGTTACCATCGGGCACCACCCCGCTACTCTGATGGCTGCAGCTTTACCAGCCAGCTTCGGTACAAGTGAGTTCGATGTGGCAAACAGGCTCCTCGGGGGAACACTCCAGCTCACCCAGTGCGAACACGTTGATGCACTGGCACCGGCCGACGCAGAAATAGTTCTAGAATGCAAACTTCATCTAGACAAGCTTTCAACGGAGGGCCCGTTCGTGGATCTTTCGGGCACTTTTGATGTCCAGAGGCAGCAGCCTACACTTGAGTTGGTTGGTGTCATGCACCGGAAGGACTACATGTATCACGGGTTGCTCCCCTCTGGAAGCGAGCACAGGCTCCTCATGGGGATGCCCAGGGAGCCAAGGATCTGGGAGTACGTCAGTAATATCGTGCCCACCGTCCGGGGCGTCAACATGTCCACTGGAGGAATGGGCTGGCTTCACTGCGTGGTGAGCTTTGATAAGTCCAAAGAGGGAGATCCAAAGAACGTACTGATGGCAATATTCGCGGCCCATCCGAGCCTGAAGCATGCAGTTGTGGTGGACAGCGACATCGACCCTTACGACATGGAGCAGGTAGAGTGGGCCATAGCCACCCGTTTCAACGGGGCCGAGGATTTGCTGGTTATCCCGGGAGTCAGGGTCAGCAGTCTTGACCCGGCTGGGGACCAGGAGAAGGAGATGGGGACCAAGGTGGGAGTTGACGCGACGAAGCCCATGTTCAAGGACCCCGCGGGGTTCAAACGGGCCTTGATACCCGTCAGCGACTCGGCCAAGGAAATCCTCTCCCGGTACAGTTGACCATTATTACAATAATTTATTAGTAATAGTTAATTATGTCGGGTTTTTATCTCATATGAGTGCTCACGGTCAATGTGCACAAGGGAGCCAATCGAGGTACTTTAGTCTATGACGGTCTCGTAGCCGATGTAAGAAAAATGACACATCTTCACGATACGGCCCATCTTGTCCCACTCCCCGATTTGAATCATATTTAATATCACAAATAATTGAATATTATATGTGTAAGGGTCTAAATAGCGGTAGATTACCATTTCATTTGAATTTCATGTATCTGACACGGAAACAGGAGCGGATGATGAACGGCGAGGAAGGGGTAGCCGTCAGGAAATCCATTGAGCTACTGGTGGCACTCGGCAGCGTATTCGGCGCGGAAAAGCTGGTGCCCGTTGAGTCGGCTCACATAAGCGGGGTAAGCTACAAGAACCTGGGAGAGGCGGGCACCGAGTGGCTTGAGGAGCAGGCGACCACGGGGGCTAAGTGCAGGATCAGAGCAACATTGAACCCTGCTGGAATGGACATGGACAAGTGGAAGGAGATGGGCGTCCCAGAGGAGTTCGCCATTGGCCAGAGGCGGGTTCTTGACGCTTTCGAGTCCATGGGAGTAGAGCCAACTTGCACCTGCACACCATACCTCATCGGCCACGTCCCCAGGAGGGGAACACAGGTCGCATGGGCCGAGTCAAACGCAGTCTGCTTCGTAAACAGCGTGTTAGCAGCGAGGACAAATCGTGAGTCGGGGCCAACGACCCTTGCATCAGCGGTCACGGGAGTCGCGGCCCTGTACGGTTATAGGCTACCCGAGAATAGGAAGCCCGCCAAGATTATACAGGTGGAGGCAGACCTGAATTCGAGGCTGGACTACAGCGGGCTCGGTTATGTCACAGGAAAGCTGCTAGGGTCAGCTGTTCCCTACTTCAGGGGCCTTGGTGACCTTGACATGGAGTCAATGAAAACAATGGGGGCCGCCTGCGCCACTAGCGGGAGTATAGCCCTGTGGCACGGCGAGGGAATCACACCTGAGGCAGAATGGGCCGCAGGTTACCTGGAAGGCATCGAGACAATTACAATAACAAAAGAGGACATCAAGGAGGCAAAGACAAAGATAGTCTCCGACCCTGACAACCCAACCTACTGCATAGGATGCCCACACTGCAGTCTCAAGGAGATGGAGGAGACGGCAAATCTAGTCAAGGGAAAGAGCCTTGATGGAAAACTTTGGGTCTTCACCAGCAGGGGCGTCTATGACCAAGCCGAGAAGGGCGGTCTCATCAAGATAATCGAGGACGCCGGTGGAAGGGTTTACCGTGATACCTGTATGGTGGTCGCGCCACTCCACGAGATGGGGTGGAAAGGAGTTGGCACCAACAGCTTCAAGGGCGGACACTACAGCACGGCCCACGGCTTTGAGACAAAACTGCAAACGGTTGAGAGCTTAGTCAAGGAGGCCGCAAAATGATACTAAAGGGACGCAAGGTCATGGGCGGTGTGGCCGAGGGCGAGGCACTGGTATCCATGGACTCCGTGAGCTTTTACGGGGGCGTTGACCCGGTCACCGGGATAATAGTCGACCCAGGGCACAGCTGCAAAGGCGAGAACATCACTGGCAAGGTATTCGTGTTCCCCACGGGGAAGGGAAGCACCGTAGGCAGCTACGTCATTTACAGGATGGCAAAGCTTGGCACGGCACCCGCCGCAATCATCAACATCGAGACTGAGGCGATACTAGCCACCGGATGCGTCATAAGCGACATACCGCTAGTGGACAAGCTTGATCAAGACCCGTTGAAAGTGATAAAGAACGGGATGAGGGTCAGGGTTGATGCCGACCAGGGAAAGGTCGAAATCCTAGACTAGTCTTCCTTTTTCTTAACCTCAATAATGGATTTCATGAGGTCAATCTCTTTGTCGAGGAGCTTCTTTTCCTTGTACAACTCATCCATCTTGGATTCAAGGTCGTGCAACTCCACGTCCTCCTGCAACAAGTGGTAGGCTTCGGCGTGGCCGTACTTTAAATGGAAGTCTATCTGGTTCTTTTTCGGCTTCTCAACCCCACAGAATGGGCATACATACACCTTGGACATGCTCCAGAACTCCGTATTATGCTGGGTAAAAGAGGTATATCAGGCTTTAGAAGCGTATCTTGGTAGCTACTGCTCTTTTCCAAATTTGTTCTCAGTTGCCTCTCTGACTGACTCAAGTTCATCGGGTTTCGCGTAGACTCTCATCACGTCCAGGTAGCCCACGAGTGTGCCTCCAAGTGGACTCATCTCGCTGAAACTAACCTTTTTTTTCCCTCCGTCCCCAGTCTCGTGGTATAGGGGTATGTCCTGGGGCTGCTGCTGCGACGCAGCGTATGGTACGCTGGGTGCCGTTGACACGTCCATGATGACGGTGTTACGGTCAACACCAGCCTCATCCGCGATATCCTTTGCCAGGTTCTCCCTGATATCAGCCATGGCCATGACATTGACTGCAAGCCTGTCCCGCCTGTGAACCACAGTCTCGTAGGCGCATTTGAGGAGCTTCCTGTCGAGGTAACCCTGGGTCAGCTCGTAAGCGGTCCTGCTCTCCTTGCTTGATGAGTCCTTCAGGGAGCTTAGCATACTGATTACTGAGTTGTCGTCAAGTTGGTGGTACTCGTCTGCGGTCTTGAATCCCGTTATTCCCAACTCTTCATCTGCCAGCTCCATCGCCCTTACAAGCATAACCTCTGCGGCCCTGACGCTGCGGTGGAAATAGACGGCCTTGAACATCATATACCGAGCGATGACCATGGACTCCAGCACGTATAGAGCAGTGTCCTTCACCGCCAGGGTATCATCAACCACCCCTATGCTCCTGACCAGCCTGTCAAAGTCCACCTTGCCGTACTCGACTCCTGAGAAATAACTGTCCCTTGGCAGGTAGTCCAGTACATCCGCGCTGAACTGGCCCGCTATAATATTGTTGATGTACGGTTTATTGCAGTCCAGGTGCCCGATTGATAGGTCGCCCACCTCTTTGGCATCGAAGCCATGGCCTTTCAGGACATCACCAACCTCGGTCTCCCTGACTATTCTCGTTGACATCTGCTCGTGGTCCATGTCCATCTTTTCAAGAACCTCCTCGAACAGGTGGCTGAATGGGCCGTGCCCGATATCATGGAGCAACCCGGCTAAACGTATCCTGTTCGCATCCTTTTGATTGATTAGCTCAACATCCTGCAGCCTGCGGGCTATCTCACCCGATATGTGCATGACCCCGAGACTGTGCTGGAACCGGGTGTGCTCTGCACCCGGATAGGTCAGGTGAGCGGCTGACAGCTGCTTTACTCGCCTGAGTCTCTGGAACTGGGGCGTATCAATTACAGCCCTTTCAGTGGGTGTTACCTCGATGTAGCCGTGTATAGGGTCCTTGATCTCCCAGCTCTGCATGATTGAGATGTGGTGTTCATTATAAAAAAAACTGATGGTTAAGACCGCTCGTCCCTGAGCATCCCGTAGATGAGGCGTCCGAACCGCTGACCGTCCTTGATCTCGGACTCCCTAGTATGGCCCTCCCTCCTGAAGCCCAGCCTCTCGGCCAGTTTGAAGCTCCTCGTGTTTGTGTCATCGGTTTGGACTATAGCTTTGTGTGCCTTCAGCTCTTCGAAGATGAAGTTGAGGCCCGCCCGAGCCGCCTCGAAAACCAGACCGCTACCCTCGTGACCCTTGTCGATGAACCATCCGATCTCAAAGCTGGGCACATCCCACTTAGCGGGCTCAATCCATAGCTCACCAACATAGGAGCAGTCCACCTTGAGCCAGACTCCCGCGACGAAGCGGTCACGTTTCGCCCACTCAGCGCGGTGTTTGAGTGCCTTAACCTCGGCGTGCTTCACGGACTCCAGGTCAGCGATGTCATCTGCAATCCCCTTCAAGTTATCTCGGTTGCCGTTCCTCTCAGCGAGCGCGTACATCGCATCGCCATCTCCAGGGACATACCTGCGGATGATGACCCTATCGGAGTCCACTGAATCAGGTATCTTGCTGAGCATCAAGACGTCCTTCGGATTCATGGCACCTGTATTATGCATCAAGTTTAAGTGGTTTCGGGGTGCGAGTCATAAACGCTTTATCGCTTTCACAGGACACTATACCCATGACTGATTATCGAAAGAGACTTGGACATCTTCAGGCGAACATGGATGAGAGGAATCTTGACCTTGTCGTGCTGGGAGCAAGCCCAGACTTCCAATACATCACGGGGGCAAAGGTGGACTGGCGGTCTGGCAGAGACTTAAACTATGCAGCTGATAGCGTTTTCGTGCCAAGGATCGGTGAGCCCATCGTGCTCGGTGGTTTGGGAAACGGGGGCAAAGTGAAGGACTGCTGGATCGAGGACGCGAGAGCTCTTGGAACCCTTGAAAACATGAAGCCAACGGTCAAGGCTATCATGTCGGAGTTTGACAGTCCCAAGAAGATCGGTTTCGGCGAGTACACCTATGGAAGCCTTGTATTGGCAATCGCCTCGAACATACCTGGGGCAAAATACCAGAGCGTCGAGGGTATCCTAGACAAGCAAAGGATGATCAAGGATAGCACAGAGATAACAAAGCTCAGGAATGTTGCCTATCTCACCGAGAAGGTGATGGGCAAGGTGATCGATGAGCTTGACGAGGGCATCTCAATGCACGAGCTGACCAGCAAGATCAGGCACCTCGGAAGACTGGAGGGGGCAACAGACATCAGCTTCCCACCGACGGGAGGTTTCTGCAAGTCAGGCAGTGAGCCTATTGGCGTATTCAATTACGAACCAGACCAGCCTCTGAGGCCCGGTACAGCCATCGCGTTTGATATCGGTTTCGTGTATGATGGATACTGCAGCGATTGGGGAAGGAGCTTCTACCTTGGCGAGCCACCTGAGCACATCGAGAAGGCTTACCCCTCATTGATGTCGGCGGTTGTCGAGACGACGGATGTCATGGGCAGCGAAGTCCAGTACACTGATGAGATATATGGCAGCATCGAGAAGATCTGTGATCGAGAAGGATATGGTGACAAGCTCAGAGCGAGGATAGGGAGTGGAATGGTTGGGCACCAGATCGGGGTCGAGGTTCACGAGGACCCATGGCTCAGACCACAGCAGAGGCAAGAACTGGTTGACGGCATGGTGTTCTGTGTCGAGCCCAAGCTCTGGCATATGGGCGAGTACTACCTCAGGGTTGAGGACATGATCCTCATCAAGAACGGTAGAGCCGAAAGCCTGACCACATATGACCGCGAGCTGTTCCAGCTCTAGGTCAAAAGCCATTTATCCCCACCCGCTCCTACCTTGGCGATGAAGGGTCTTTTCATAGTATTTGAGGGAGTGGACGGTGGAGGCAAGTCCACTCAGATGAAAATGCTATCCGATTTCTTCAAAAGAAAAGGCTACGAGGTCGAACAGCACATGGAGCCAACCCATGAGACCATCGGCACCGTTCTCTGGGATTACATGAACTCAAAGAACAGGTCATTTGAGCCCGAAACCGAAGCGCTGCTTTTTGCCGCAGACCGGATCGAACACGGGAAAAACATCAGGAAGGCTCTTGAAGAGAGGAAAATCGTCATCAGTGACAGATACAAGCACAGCAGTCTAGCGTATCAAGGAGCTGCCGGCGCAGATGTTGACTGGATGCAGAGCCTGAACAAGCATGCTTTGGTGCCTGATCTCGTCATTCTCCTTGACATTGACCCTGAAAAGAGCCTTGGACGAGTTTCAGATAGGGAGAAAACCGTCTTCGAGGAGAACGAGTACCTGAAGAAGGTAAGGGCAGAGTATCTGAGATACGCTGAACTCGGCGAACTGGTCGTAGTTGACGCTGTTCAATCAATTGAGGAGGTTCACGCGGACATCCTCAAACACGTTGATAAACTTGCCTAGTAATCACGCCTTTCGTGATTGTTGATAAATATGTGTTTTACCTCAATCAGCCCAAGGTTTTAGCTGATGAAGGAAAAAGTTGACATTTTGATCAAGGGCGGTACCCTCCTCACAATGGACATGAACGGAACCATGTACGATGATGGTGCAATAGCGGTTTCCGATGGTAGGATAGTCGAGGTAGGGAAATCCACCGTGCTTGAATCGAAATTCAGCTCGGAGAAGGTAATCAACGCCAAGCGCAAGGCGATAATGCCAGGACTCATTGATACATATGGGCACTCTGGCCATGGATTGATCGGAGGGTTCCACCATCCAAGGCATGGATGGCCAGCGGGAAAGATCTACTGGGAAGCGACCACCGACAAATGGTGGTACGCGGAGGCTCAACTTGCCGCACTGGAGAGGCTCCGCTTCGGGGTAACAACAGGGTCATCCATCGTCGGCTCAACACCAGCTAGGACAGACAGCCCGATTTTCGGAATCAGGAACGCCGAGGCTTACGCAAAGGTAGGAACCAAGATAGTGCTCGGCGTCGGTCCCCCGGACCTCTTCATACTCCACATCAAGGAGTGGAAGGGCAGCTTCTACGAGAACGGGGAATGGGTGAGGAAGGATTTCACCTACGAGGACGCCTTGAGAAATTCAATCGAGATTATTGAAAAATGGCATCTGGGGGCTGAGGGGCGAGTCAGGATCGCGTTGGCTCCACCCTATATCTTCGGCCGCCACACTTGGACACGGTACACCCATAAGTACGAGCCAGAGCACGTCCCCGTGATGAAGGAGAAGGCACTGGAGTTCAGGGAGTTGGCGGACAAGTACAATGTCCAGATCCACTCCCACATCTTCGGAGACACAATAGACTGGGCAGTGGAGAACATCGGGCGGGAAACCGTTGACAAAGTGTTAGGACCAGATGTAGTGATCGCCCACGGGAATGGACTCAAACAGAGCGAGGTGGAAGTCATCGCAACAAACAAGGCAAGTGTCGCATCGGCACCATCTACGGGTGAGAACCTCTGGTACGACTACGCCCCACTGGTTGAACTCATCGAGGCGGGAGCCAACTGCACCATCACTACAGATGGGTCCGCTCCCAGGTTCAGCTTCGATCTTTTCAAAGACATCTCACGCGCAATGTGGCACCAATGGATCAGGCACGAGACCCAGGCGGTCCTGCCCGGAGGAAAAGCCCTGAGGATGGTGACTATTGACGCCGCCAAGGCACTGCAGGTGGATCACGAGACGGGGTCACTTGAGGCAGGAAAGAAGGCGGACATTATTCTCGTGGACCTTGACAAGCCCCACCTGACTCCCACTACCTATGTCCCACACCAACTCTGCTTCTACGTCAACGGGCACGACGTTGACACCACGATCATCGACGGCAGGATTGTGATGGAGAACACCCAGGTTCTCAGCGTGAATGCACAAGAAGTGATGGAACTGGCCAGGGTCGAGGCCCAGAAAGCCATCGACCTGATTGACCTGGACGAGTTCAGGCCAAGTGACAAGGTCTTCTGGCACGGGTCAAGGTACGAGGAGGTTTAAGATGGTACTGCTCATTGATCAAAGCGACATTACCCAGATCGAGTTGACCCCAAGGGAGGTCATAGACGTAGTCGAGAGCGCGTACAGGCAGGACGGCATGGGTCTTGCGGAGGAGACACCTCGTTTTGAGATACAGATCAAGGGCAAGCACCTACCCCACATCGCGCCCGGTACCACCAGCGTGGGCCAGGGGATGGCGTACCTTGAGGAGTCCAATGTTTTCATCATCAGCTACACGTTCCACTTTGATTTCCACAAGTACATCAGCCAGATACTTGACCCCGAGACAGGAGAGACACTGGCAATCATCAAGCGTACGAGGGGAGCCTTCGGCACCAGACCGACAGGCTTGGACTCTGGCATGTACAGGACCGGTGCAGCAGCCGCCATCGGCGCCAAGTACATGGCAACCAAGGACATCGAGGCAGTCGGGATCATAGGTACGGGTAGAATCGGAAGAGGCTCCCTCGCCTGCCTTGCCGAGGAGTTGAAGTTTGACAAGGTCTACGCCCACTCAGGCAGGAAGCGGGATGACTCGTTCCCAAAGATAATGGGTGAGCACGTTAACGCGGAGATCGTTGCCGTGGATTCCGTCAAAGAAGTGATGGCCAGGTCCAACGTGCTGGTAACTGGGACCTACGCCCAAGAACCGGTTGTGAAGGGAAAATGGCTCAGGAAGGGCACTCATATCAGTGGTATGGGCGCAGATGGACACATGAAAGCCGAGATGGATTCAGAGGTCTTCAGGAAGTCGTCCAGAATCGTTGTTGACAGCGAAAAATGCTACACCATTGGTGAGATCGCGAGGTCCTTTGAGACAGGAGCCATCACCAGAAACGATATTCAGGGAAAGATCGGTCACGTCGTTGCTGGAAAGATCACGGGCAGGGACACCCCAGAGGACATAACAATCTTCGAGAGCGACGGCACCCACATCCAGAGCGGGGCAGTTGTCCATCTCATCTACAAGAAGGTGAAGGAGATGGGGCTTGGAAAGGAAATCGAATCTTCTGATTTCTTTGTCAACTCCTAGAAAATCATATCACCACCCACAGCCCACTACTTACCATGATAGTTACCTCCGAGGACTCCATGAAGCTGTACAGGGAGATGGCTTCCAACCCACCTGATGCCCCATCCGTACCCATGAAAACTACCCGCGAAGACCCATACGTGAAAGACGGAAAGACCCCCGTCTCTGTCGTACGGTGCGAGGACAGGGAGAAGGGGATCAGAGAGGCCGTGAGGCTCATCGGCGGCATGGAGCCACTGACGCGTGGGGTGAAGGGCAGGATACTCATCAAGCCCAACTGCAACACCGACGACCCATACCCCAGGGACACCCATTTCGAGACCATCAGGGTAATCGCTGAACTGCTCATTGAATCGGGCATCAAACCAGGCCAGATCGTGGTCGGTGACATGTCAGGCAGGGCACGGGGCTTACCGACAAGGGCCACGATGGAGAACCTGGGCATAACCAGGGTGGCGGAGGAGATGGGGATCAACATCTCCTATTTTGAGGAGGAGGAATGGGTCACCGTTGAGCCGGAGAAATCAAAGTGGTGGCCCGAGGGGCTCAAGATACCCAGAACAGTCTACGAGGCTGAAAGGATTATACTCACGCCAATACTGAGAAGCCACACCACCGCCACCTTCACCTGCTCCCTCAAGCTGGGGGTCGGGATAATCGACGCCGGGGAGCGGAACTGGCTCCACGACGGCAAGGATTTCTACGAGAAGATGATCGACATAAACCTCGCCTACCACGCAGACATGGTCATCGCCGACGCCCTCAGGATGAACACGGGGAAAGGAACGGCCCCCGAGGACGAGGTCTCGCCGGGCATAATCACTACCAGCAACAACATGGTCGCATCAGACGCAGTGTCAGCCGCACTGATGCAGAGACATAGGACCGTGAGGGTCGTGGATTACAGAACACAGGAACTGACACAGTTCAAGCTCGCCGAGAAACTGGGTCTGGGAGTACCGAACTTGTCGGGAATCCACATTGAGCACAATGATATGGCTAACGACGATTGCTTCGAGGCACTGCTGAGCTATATTAGATCAGAGCTCAGGTGAACCTGATCTCCTTCCAGCCGCCCTCGGGCGTCTGATACTTGACCTTATCGGGGAAATCGATCTGGGTGTAGACGGCCTCAAGGAGCTTGCCGCGGTATCTCTTCGCCACGGCCTCCTCGCCGAGCCCAGTCAGGTCCTCGGCAAGCGTGCGGGTCCTGAACCTTTGGCCCGTGATCCCGTCTCCCTTCTGGAGCGCCAGGAAGACCCATGCATCGGTGAACTTTTCGACCATGGACTCCACCGTGGCATATTTGACCTTAACCTCTTCCGGCATGCCATCGGCCTCCTCCTCTGTTAGCTCGGTGGGCTTCAACCGGAGCCCCGGTGGCGCGCTAACGTTGAGGGAGTTCACAGCGATGCCGTGCTGCCTAAGCTCCAACGCGAGGCACTGGGTGAGTCCCTCAAGCCCGAACTTGCTGGGGCAGTACGCCAGCTCCGCCATGAAACCGAACCTTGACGAGCCTGAGCTGATGTTGATTATGCTTCCCCCTCCCCTCTCGGCAATTGACTTGTAGAGGAGCTTTGTAAGGAGGAACGGGGCCCTGAGGTTGACGGTCTGTACGAGGTCCCAGTCCTCCACCGTCATCTCGTCGATGGTCTTCCATGGGCTTGTGGCCGCGTTGTTGACGATGATATCGACGCCTCCAAGATCAATGATGGCCTGCGTGAGGGCCTTGACGGACTCGTCGTCTGATAAATCGCATGGGATGGTGGAGACCCGTCCCTCGACGGCCCTGATGTATGCCTCTGTGTTCCTGAGCTCGCTCCAGGTCCTGGAGGTCGAGATGACGTGGGCGCCCTCGGACGCGTAAGAGACCGCCATGGACTGGCCGAAGCCTCTGCCCGAGCCTGTGATCAGGACGTTCATGTCCTTGAGTCTGTCTCCCATGCTCCCCAAGAACGCAGTCAGACATAAAAGAGATATCAAGGGTACGCCCATCAAAATTCAGGTTACCATAATGCCAGACACACTCAAGGTTCAGAAATTAGAGGCTCCCAGGGGCACAAAGGTCCACGGCTACCTCCATATCATGGACAGACCGTCGGGAAAACATGAGATCCCCATCACCCTCATCAACGGAAAGAGGGACGGCCCGACCCTAGTCATCAACGGAGGGGAGCACGGCTCAGAGTACAACGGCCCCGCAGGCGCGATCGCGCTGATGAAGGAGCTACGGCCCGAGGATATCAGCGGAAAGGTCATCATCGTCCCCATGGTCAACACCCTTGCGTTCGAGAGCAAGTGGATGCACGGGAACCCTATCGACTACAGGGACCTCACAGGCCACTACGTCGAGGAGGTGCCCAGAGGAGGATCAGGTCACCCTAAGGTCACTTACTACCTGACATCCACGTTCTACAGGGAGGTACTCAAACAGGCAGACTACAGGATCAACCTCCACGGCGGCGACATCGAGGAAGACCTCATGACAGGCACCATGTACAGGCAGTCAGGGGATGCAGAAAAGGACAGGTTCAACCTCTCCCTTTGTCGGGCCTTCGGCTGGGAGTGGATCAGGGAGAGCAGGCCAAGGCCATCAAGTAACCCAATGAAGTTTCCCCTCTCTGTGGGCACCGAGGCCGGCGGCATGGGCAGATGCCAGAGCGATATCGTTGAGGAGGTCATCAGGGGCTGTGTAAACGTCATGAAAAAGCTGGGCATGGTGGAGGGCGAGCCGGTTATCCCGCCGAAAGCCTATACCTACCAGCCATACCACCTATACGCGGAGCATGGAGGCTTCTTTATCAGTAACGTCAGGGCGGGCGATCTGGTCAAGGAGGGCCAAGTCCTGGGCATCATCAAGGACCTGTTTGGTGAGACCCTTGAGGAGATCAAGGTACCGACGGACGGGGTCATTCACATGGTGACAAGCCCCTCGATCTGGGAGGGGGACGTCGTCTACGAGATAGGTAAGGACATCAAGGAGATCGTCTAGATGTTTGATCCATACAAGGTACCAAAGGGTACGAAAGAGTTCGGATACGTTCCCGTCGTTAACAACCTACTCGTGGACGCAAAGGTTCCGGTGGGAGTAGTAAATGGTGTTGAGGAGGGCCCCACACTTGCGGTGACAGGCGGTTTATACCCCACCGAGTACTGCGGCGTGGAATCGGCCTCCCGGCTGTACCAGCTCATCGACCCAGAAAAGCTCAGGGGGCGATTCATAACCATACCCGTCATGAACATGCCAGCGTTCCAGTTCAAGCTTAAGTGGCTGAACCTCAGGAGCACGGGCAGCAGCCCATTCGACGGCGTCGGCATCAACAACGTTTTCCCCGGGAACCCCGAGGGAAAGCTTACAGAGCGGATAGCCCACGCCAACTACAAGATACTCAGCAAGGCCGACTACCACGTCGATTTCAGGGGAGGAGACTTCCCCGAGAGCCACCTGGTCCACACCATCCAGCTCAGAGTTGGTGAAAAGGTTGACAAGACAACCGCTACAATGGCGAAGGCGTTTGGGCTGGAGTACGTCCTACCGGGGACGCCCGAGATAGGCCACACCAGTCCGGGGACGATGATTCACACCCTTTGCACCAGCGGCGTTGCAAGCATCATAAGCGAGTCCGGCCTGGGCTACAGGACCCAGCCCCTTGAAGAGTTCGTGGAGGACCACATCAGAGGGACCATAAACCTGCTGAAGCACTTCGGCATGATGCACGGAGATCCGGTCATGCCGGCGAAGCAGAACTACCTTGACATGGAGTGGTGCGGCGTACCAGCCCCCGAGGCAGGAGTGTTCACCGCCCTGGCTGACTACGGCGATATACTCAAGGAGGAGCAGGTTATCGGCAGGATAACTGACATCGACGGCAGCCTCATCTCGGAGGTCAAATCGCCCATCGACGGTGTTGTCCACACGATGTACCCCGCGCGACTTGTGTTCCCTGGGGACAACCTGTATACGCTGCTCAAGGTGGACGGCCCAACCGGCTGGTAACCCCGTTTTAACATTGATTTAAATCCCCGAGGAGGGACAATTCCGGGATTACGTTGCAGGTGGAGTTCTTCGCCCTTCTCACATCGTTTTGTTTCGGGCTGAACGCCATCCTGATCCGCAAGGGGCTCAAGGATTCAACCCCAGTCACCGCGGCCATCATCGTATCCCTCGTCCAGACCCCCATACTCGCGGTCCTCGCATTGAGGTTACCCATTATCTGGGACTGGCAGGCTGTATGGTATTTTGTGCTCGCGGGTATCTTCGCCTCTACCATCGCCAGGGCACTCAACTACATCGCCATCGACAGAGTGGGCGTCAATGTGGCCACGAGCCTGAGCGGCACCGACCCGCTGTTCAGCAACGTACTGGCCATCGTGATTCTGGGGGAGCCAATGGTGCCCTCAACGCTGGCAGGGGTCGTGCTGATCGTCCTAGGTGTTCTCGTCATGAGCGGGTTTGAGCTTGAAGAGGGAGTCAAAAAGACCGATATAATCCTCCCCATACTGGCGGCGTTCGGCTACGCATCGGCTAACATGGTGCGGAAAATTGGGATGTCAATCACACCAAACGCGGGATTTGGCGCGGTGATAGGCTCCATAACAAGTATCATAGTGTTCCCCCTTTACCTTGCATCTAGGGGAAGGCTAAGGGAATTCAACCCGAGAACAAACGGGTTAAAGTTCTTTGTCGGAGGGGGTGTGGTGGTCAGCGTGGCCATGCTTTCTATGTACACTGCGTTCCAGTCAGGGTCGATCGCCGTGGTTACCGGTTTAATCGGAGCAGCGCCCCTCTTTGGTCTGGTCTTAACCGCGTTACTTCTCAAGGACACGGAGAGGATCACGCGCAGGGTTGTGGCGGGTTGCATCACTATATTCCTCGGCGTGCTCCTGATCACCGTATTTTAGCTATTTTACATTGATTTAAATCGGGGGAACCATTCCCTACGACGATAACTATGGGATACGAGGTCTATGGGTTGATTGCGGCACTCAGTTTTGGGCTCAACGCCGTTCTCGTTAAGAAGGCTTTGAAACACACGACGCCTGCCACCGCTACTGTATCAGTCGCAGCGGTACAAACCCTGATCCTCAGCACCCTTCTGGTCTTTGATCGACCCGCCTTCAATTTGGAAGCTGTGATGTACTTCATTGCCGCGGGCTTCTTCGCGGCGATCATAGGCAGGACATTCAACTACATGAGTATTGAGAAGCTCGGCGTACCGGTCAGCACAAGCCTCGTGGGCACAAACCCACTTTGGGCTATGATATTGGGTGTGGTATTCCTCGGAGAAGCCGTGACCCTCTCGACTATCTCTGGGTCTATCCTAGTGGTGGCGGGGGTAGCACTGATAAGCGGAGGGGGAAAGAGCAGCAACCTGAACATCAGGGACATGTTGATACCCCTCGTCTCCGCGTTTTTCTACGCGGCCAGTAGCGCGGTCAGGAAGGTTGGACTGAATATCCTACCGGAGTCAGTCTTAGGGGCAGTGGTAGGTGCAATGACTGGTTTGATCGCCTACCCGATACTGATGAGGCTCATGGGCAGGGCAAACGAGTTCAAGTTTACAAGGGAAGCGGTCCCATTCCTAATAAGTGGGGGAATAACAACCAGCGTGGCATGGATCAGCATGTTCATGGCCACCCAGCAGGGACCCGTGGGCGTGGTCTCTGCGATAATCGGAGCCAACCCGTTGTTCGGGCTTATCCTGAGCGTTATCCTGCTGAAAGACTCTGAGAAGATCACTCCTCAGATGATAATCGGCTGTGTGACTATCGTGGCCGCCGTGTTAATTATAACACTGTTCTAGGCGAGCTTGCGAACTCGCTCACGGGCGTCCAGGAGCTTCATCAATGTCTCCAGTAGCGCGTTGATCTTCTCGGGATCGGTCTCGGCCTCTAGCTTGCCCTGTATCTCCTTTACCTTGATGAGAAGGGTCTGGTCGATGCTTCCCTGCTGGGCCATGCCACCAACATCGGCATCGGCTGAAACTTTGACCACGGGCTTGTTGCACATTGGGCAGAGTAGGCTACCGTCCTTGAGTTTGAATAGTGGGGTGTTGCAATCGGGGCAGCTCTCGCTGAGCATCGTGGCTCCCTTCCTGAGAAGATCGCCCATGTTCTTCAATGATCCCTCTGACAATGTGACCACTAGACGATTCGGTGGTGCGGCTTAAATGGTTAACTCAAGTGGAAAGCATATCAACCGAGGATGGGAGTAGTACCTGATGGGCATCCTGACACGCTTCAACCCCATATCAGGGATGATCTTCGGGGTTATTTTAGGAGGGATAATTGGGACCTACGTCCAGAGGTATTTCGGTCTGTCCTTGGCATTGGGGGCGGTGGTGGGTCTCCTGCTGGGCCAGTGGAGCAGGAACAACCGGGAAGCCTGAATCAGGGAAAATAGAGAAGGTTTTAGAAAGAGCACCTGATATTCAACGCAGGTAATACGCAATGATCCAGTTAGAAGGAAGAAACCCCGTTCACGAGGCTATGAAACAGGGCACGGTAACCCTGCTCAAGGTAGAGAGGGGTAGCGAAACGGAAGTAAAGATCAAAGTCATACTGGATATTGCGCGGAAGACCGGCATCCCCGTCCAGATGGTAAAGAAGAGGCAGATGGAAAGACTCAGCGTTACGGGCAGGTATCAGGGCATCATAGGGTACGCCCAGACGGACGCCCAGTGGAGTCTCGGCAAAGTACTCCAGGAGACGGGCAGGGACCTGTGCGTGATGATACTTGACGAGGTGCAGGACCCCCATAACCTGGGAGCCATCATCAGGACAAGCGAGGGCGCGGGAATCGACGGCATAGCCATCCCAAAGAGGGGGTCAGCCAAGCTCAGCGAGACGGTCCACAGGGTATCCATGGGCGGGAGTCTACACGTGCCTGTGTGGCAGACAAACCTCTACCCCGCAATCAAGATGCTGAAGGACGACGGAGTTAGGCTCATAGCCATCGATGCATCGGGCCAGAAACCCTACTATGACGAGGACTTGACAGGAGCCGTGGCATTCGTGCTTGGCGGCGAGAGCAAGGGGGTCAACCCCACGTTAATGAGCAAGTGCGACAAGACAGTTCACATCCCCATGATGGGTAAACTGGAGTCACTTAACGTGAGCGTAGCGGCTGCCGTAGTGCTCTACGAGCGCGTCAGGCAGATGGCTCAAAGAAAATAGGGTTAACGCCGCTTTTTCATGGCGTTTGATACAATGAGAAGCCCGATTCCTATAATGAACACGGGCCACAGGGTATCGAATCTGAACCAACCGAACACATCATCCAGCAAGGTCGAGAGCCCCAGGAGTATCAGGAAGCCGCCGAAGATTATAGGCCAAGTTGTTCTGTCTTGCCCTCCGAAGCAGTTGTCATCCATGTCCCAATCCCTCCTCCTGTACCTTGAGTGGGAGACGTTCATTGGGGCCCCGCAGCTGGAGCACTCTGATGTCTCTTCCTCGTTCTCGGTTCCACACTTTGTGCAATACACCAAAATCAATCAGTATAGGAGACCGGGAAGAGTTATTCAAAGTTTACTCAAAAAAGTGGACGCATGCCTGGGGGCACCTTGAGCATACCCCTACATGGACCCACTGACTGGCCCTGATCCTTGCCCATATCCAGAAAACAGTCATTGATAGGAAGTATACCTGAACTTTAACACCCAGCCCGAGTGCCTGTATTGACTCAAACATGATCCATGCTCCAACAACGAACAGAGTGTTCAGTGACAGGTGGACCCATTCATTTCCCAAGTCAATAAAGTGCTGGGCAAGACCCGCCCCAACCAGGAGGACGCCACACCAGAACGCGGTATCGATGTTCAGGCCAAGAAGTCCTAGCCCAAGACCCATCATCGAGGCAACAGCACCAATCACCAGGCCTGTACAACCGGCGCATCTCCGTTGCCCCAGTAGGTTGACTGTGTGACCGTTGAACCTCCCGCAATCTGGGTGGTGCCCCGAAACGCCTTCCCCATCCCTCCTCTCCGCCTTGGAGAAGGAAAGGACCGCAGGAAAAAGTCCCGTGATGATACCCAAGGCGCATATCAAAGCGAAACATGCCCTCATGATGAAATTCATGGTAGGGTAAGTTGGTTGGGCTGTCAATACCACAAGGGACATGACGATTAGGCTGAGCTCGGCGAGGAGGACATAGGTCAGCAGGTCCCTATGCTCACGGATGTATTGGACAAGGGAACCCCGCATACATGAGGCTGGGATTGATGACCCCCATAAATCCTTCGGGAAATAAGTATCACTGGTCTGTGAACCTTATATCGTGGTTTCTGAACATCAGATTAGAGGACCAAAGCTGTTCCTAAGAGGTATGACATCATCGCATGCGAGGCGTCCCTAATCGGAGCGGCTCCCCCCCCCCACCTTCTATTTCTTATAAACCCGTCAACCCGAAAAATGGATGATAACACATTATTAACACGTAGTACGTACCCTACCCCATGACCAAAATCGCGTTAATCGGATTCGGTGTCGTTGGCCAGGGCTTTGCGCGGGTCCTAAGCCAGAAACAGCAGGAACTCAAGGAAAAATACGGGCTCGATGCCCAATTAGTTGCTATTAGCGGAAGGAGCAAGGGCAGCCTCATGGTGGAGGAAGGAATCGACCTTGGGAGCCTTCTCACATCATTTGATAAGTACGGGACAGTCGAGTCTTATCCTACAGGAACCAAGGGTCTTGATAGCATACAGACAATCAAGAAATCAGGAGCGGATGTGGTCATCGAGGTCACGGGGACAAACCTGGAGACAGGGGGAGCCGGACTACCACACATCAGGGAGGCACTGGGCCTCGGCAAGCATGTTATCACATGCAACAAGGGACCGGCCGCCCTCGCGTACAGCGAGTTAAAGGAGTTAGCGGACGCGAACGGAGCAAAGTTCAGGATCGAGTCCACCGTGATGGCAGGAACTCCCGCTGTGAACCTGGGCAAGGAGGCTTTGGCAGGTAACAAGATCCTCGGCTTCAAGGGCATCATCAACGGGACCACCAACTACATCTTGACAAAGATGGGAGAAGGGGGCGATTACGACGCGACACT